>Ga0209291_1002808_pt1 | contig 13614 bp, 11 predicted proteins | sample GOMGulsemesocosm_FD_184633 | JGI IMG/M metagenome (GOLD analysis project Ga0209291, IMG submission 184633) | Methane-oxidizing microbial communities from mesocosms in the Gulf of Mexico - GOM9B Gulf of Mexico (SPAdes) (version 2) | ecosystem: Environmental > Aquatic > Marine > Cold seeps...
AACATTCATTAGGAATTGCAAAAGTGATCCAGTTTAAAGCAGGAGCGTCAGTGCTTGATGTTGGGACTGGTGGAGGGTTCCCAGGGATACCACTTGCTATTTTGTTTCCTGAGGTGGAATTTCATTTGATAGATATTATTGCAAAAAAACTTAAGGTAGTTCAAGGAGTTGTTGATGTTTTAGGTTTAACAAATGTAAAAGTTGAACAAACTCGTGCTCATCTAGTTGATGATAAGTATGATTTTGTTGTAAGTAGAGCGGTTACTAATATGACTGATTTTGTTGGTTGGGTAAGAAAGAAGATTAAGAAGGAACAAAACCATGAGGTTAGAAACGGGATTTTCTATTTAAAAGGAGGGGATTTGACTGAAGAATTGTCCTTGTTTCAATCCGTGCAACTTACAGATCTTACCGATTACTTCGAAGAAGAATTTTTCGAAACTAAAAAAGTAGTATACTTGCCAATTAAGTATAAACCATAAAAACAGCCCTATCAATATTGATAGGGCTGTTTTTATATTTGTTAAGCAATGTTTTTAAAATGACATAGCTAGGTTTATTGTTAATCCTGTATTTGGACTAACTACTCTACAAACCCCTCCAACACAGAATAATCCTCCACGTTGTTTACCATAATTTAAGGCTGCCCTGATAGAGCCTCTAGAGTATCCTGTTGTGTAACTTCCTCCTAGGTTGTAGTAGTGAATTTGTTGCTCATCAATATCATTTCCGTAATTCCACATATCTGCAGCATATACGGATATTTTTTTAGTAGCGTTAAACTCTAAAGTTCCCCCTGCCCAGTTTTTATCATCTTCTTTAGTAGATAAATGTTGTAATTCTAAGCGTACAGATTTTTTGTTTTTGAACTTGTAGGTTCCTTCGGCTATAATTATGTCACTATGAATCATTTTGTCATCAGGGTGTACAGGTCCGCTGACTGCAATTCCTTTGTTTATTGCTACATTGATGTAGGTGATTATTGATTTAAAGTTAGAAGACCATTTGTTACGTACTTCAAAATTGATGTCTCTATAAATTTTATGTTTAAAACTTAAAAATTCAGAGCTGTATTCTTTATTTGCAAAATCAAAATCGTCTGTACTGTTTAAAGATGCCATATATGAGAAGTTAGCGCTCAATTTGGTTTTATATTTTCCTAGAAAACTATCGTTTTTAAACTTATAAAATGCGTCTAATTGAGTACCTATTTCTCCAGAGTGTGCTCCTCCTCCTTCAAAATTAAGAGCGCTTTGCGGATTATATACGTAAATATTAGCTAATGAATAATCTTGTTGTTTAGTTAGTGCAGGAATGTAATTCATGCTAGCTAAGTTATAAGGATTGTTGTTTGGGTTTGCAAAGTTTCTTTCAGAAAAGAAAGCCATGTTGTCTATTCGCCTAAAGGTATTTGAAATCCCTAAACCTTTTTTTGTATATCCTGTTGTGAACAAAAAGGCGTTACCTTTATAGTACTTGTCAGCAATAGGAGTTCCTGCTCCTGGTCCACCTGGAGGTATTAACCCTATATCTTCTCCTTTTAAATTGTATTCTGCATTTACATAAATGTTTCCAAAATCTGCGTCAAGTCTTGCTGCAAAGCTATTTATGAGTTCTGGGTATCCGTTAGGAACAATATCTGCTGGGTCAGATGGATCTACAATTTTATAGTCTTCTTGTTTTCCTACATAACTTACTCCAATAGATAATGAGTTCATCTTTTCTATTTTAAAAGCTGATGCAATGTCGAATTCGGTGTCAAAACCAAAAACATGTCCTTTAGTAACTTCTTGTTTAGGAAATTCTCCTAATCCAACACGTTGTTGACCGTATAATGCAGTTAATCTTAAGCTTTCTATAGGACTGTATTTAATTCTCCCTCCACGTAAGGCATTGTTAATTCCTAATTGGCGTTCTTCGTATGAACGTAGTAGTAATCCACTACCAAATTGCTCATAAAAAAATCCTGCTGTTACATCTAACCTAAGTTTGTCATTTCTGTACCTAGCGTAATATTGGGCGATGTTAGTGTCGTCGTAGCTAGCTGAGTAGTTTAGTAATGACATTGGCGCATAACTTTCAATTTGCATACCTACGGTAAAATTCTTTAGAAAGTTGTAGTCTAGGTTTAAGTATGAATTTGCTCTTAAATGTTCCTCACCATTGATGTCTTTTTGTTCGGTGTCCTCCATAAAGTCACCTAAAGCTTTGTCGTCATTATACCATTGTATGTTGCTTTCAAAGCTACCACTTAAATTATCCATAAATTTATTAAGGGTAGTCTTTTCTTTTAATTGTGTAGAATCTTTCTCTTCTTGAGAAAAACCAACCAACGAACAAGTTATTGCTAGTGAAGTTAGAATAAGTTTTTTCATGAGATTTTATTTTAGCTTGAAAGTTTATGAAAATAGAATAAGGAAAGAGGTAGCGAACTAGCTATTCTTTCCTTATTCTATTTAATAAGTGTTTTTTTTTATTTTGAGTATTTTTTGATTTCTTCAAATAAATCGTCTTCAGCCCCTGGAGTGTATCCTGAATGACGATATACAATTTTATTATCCTTTACTATTAAAGTAACAGGAACTGTTGATACGCCTAGCGCTCTTTTTAAATCGTGATTAGTGTCAAGTAATACTTCGTACTCCCATCCTTTACCATTAACTAGTGGTTTAACACGTTTTACAGTTCTAGAGTCGTCAACAGAAATCGCATATAATTTTACGCCAGTTTCGTCAACCCATTCGTCGTAAACATCGCTAATTGCATCTAATTCATTCTTGCAAGGAACACACCAAGTTGCCCATAAAGAAATTACTATAGGGCCATCTTTAGATAATTCTTTGGTGTTTATGGTTTTACCGTCCATAGTTTTTAAAGATAAACTTGGCAAGGCGTTTTGGGCGTTTATTGTAATAAATGATAAGACAAATACAATAAGTAAACTAACTTTTTTCATAATATGACTATAATTATAGGGTTAAATTCATACAATGATATTGTATATAATGTAATTAAGCAAAAAATATGACGATAAAGTGATATTTTTATCGATATATGGCTCCATTAATAAAAAAAGAGTATATTAGCGACTGAATTTTAATTTATTAACCCAAAATTTTAAACTTATTGTTATGAAAAAAATTTCAATTTTAAAGTATTTTGCATTGTTTCTTGCTATAGGAATAATGTCATGTGGATCAGATGATCAATTAGCTGGGACGCCTGGAGGGGGAACTCCTGTTGTGTCATCAGTTTCAATATCAGCAAACACAAATGCAGCACAAGGGGTAACAACTTTATTCGAAGGAGAGTCTACTACATTTGTAGTTACAGACAACCTAGGGAATGATGTTACTTCTGATTCGGTAATTACAATTAACGGTGATGTTGTTACAGATAATCCTTATGTATTTACAACTGCTGGAACTTATGTAGTTGTAGTTACTAACGGTGACTTTACTTCTACTATAACTATAATAGTAGAGGAAGTGCCAGTTCCTACAGCTATTACATTAACAACAAATTTAACTTCTTGTTGGGTAGATGAGTCAGTGACTATTACTGTTATGGATGATTTAGGGAATAACGTAACATCTATAGCTGATATTACAGTTGGTGGAGTGGATATTATTGTAAATCCACATGTTTTGACTGCTGCTGGTTCATTTGATATTGTAGCAACATTTTCAGGATTAACATCTAATACTGTTGCCGTGACTACGGTAGCTTCAACGCATACTACTAAAGTATTAGTAGAAGATTATACTGGTGCTTGGTGTGGATATTGTCCTAGATTAGCATATAACATTGACGAATTAGCAACGAATAATTCTAGTGTTATTCCTGTGGCAATACATGTTGGTAATACTGATCCTGGAGCAGGTTCTCATGATCCATATGACTTTGTTGAGAGATCAACATTGACTTCTACATTTGGAATTGACGGGTATCCTACAGGGAAAATAAATAGAACTACAACATGGAATGAGTCTGATGCTCAGGTGTTAAATGCGTTAAATGATAATAGGTCATGTGGTTTGGCAATTGATTCATCAATTTCTGGAACTACTTTATCTGTTGACGCTAAAGTTCATTATGATATTGATGCTGATGGAGCACACAGATTAGTGGTTTATGTATTAGAAGATAATCTACATTATAATCAAGCAAACTATATGAATAATGATAATTCAAGCCATTGGTATGGTGCTGGTAATCCAATTGTAGGATTCGAACATGATAATGTAGGGAGAGCTGTTTTGACGAATGTTTTAGGAGATGCTATAGCGTCTAGTGAAGCTGTTATGGGTAATACGTACACTCAAAGTTTTAATTATACAATTCCTGCAGCTTATGTTGCAGCGAATCTAGAATTAGTTGCTTTTGTAGTTGATGCTGATGATAAAGTAGTAAACGTGCAAATGGTACAGGCTGGTTCTAATCAAGCTTTTGACTAATGTCAATAAAATAATATTTTTATTAAAAAGGCCACTTCGAAAGAAGTGGCCTTTTTTTATGTCTTAAATGAGTGTTGTAGTAGTGGGTTTGTTGAGGAAAGCTTGTTGTTGAGGCTAGGGTGTTAAATCAAGTGGTGAAGTTGTTGATGTCTTGGTTAATTAAATCTATTTATGGAATTAAAAAAGGATCAAACAATGCTGTTTGATCCTTTTTTTTGTGAGATTAGAATGATTGAATTACTCTCCTAAGAAAGGGTATCTATAGTCTACTGGAGTTACAAATGTTTCTTTGATTAAACGAGGAGAAACCCAGCGTAATAAGTTTTGTGCAGATCCTGCTTTGTCATTTGTTCCTGAAGCTCTAGCTCCTCCAAATGGTTGTTGTCCAACAACAGCTCCTGATGGCTTGTCGTTAATATAGAAGTTACCTGCACTATTTTGTAATGCTTTGTTAGCTTCTTCTAAGGCGTATCTACATTCAGAGAAAACGGCACCAGTTAAAGCGTATTCTGAAGTTGAGTCAACTAGTTCTAATGTTTCTGACCAGTTTTGATCTTCATAAACATAAATAGTAACTACAGGTCCGAATAATTCAGTTCCCATAGTAGCGTAGTTAGGGTTAGTAGTTACGATTACTGTAGGTTCAATAAAGTATCCTTTAGATTTATCGTAGTTTCCACCAGCAACTATTTCTGCGTCACTATCTTTTTTAGCTTGATCAATAAATGAGGCTAATTTATCAAAAGAACCTTCGTGAATTACTGCAGTAATAAAATTACTTAAGTCTCCTGGAGATCCCATTTTAAAAGAAGCGACGTCTTCTTTAACGAAATTAATTATTTCTGTAGCTGTAGATTTTGGTAAATAAATTCTTGAAGCTGCAGAACATTTTTGTCCTTGGTATTCAAAAGCACCTCTTGAAATAGCTGTTGCAACTTGTTTAGTGTTTGAACTTGGGTGTGCGATGATGAAATCTTTACCTCCAGTTTCTCCAACTATTTTTGGGTATGTTTTGTAATTGTGAATGTTTTCTCCAATTTTCTTCCAAATTTCTTTGAAAACATATGTTGATCCTGTAAAGTGAATTCCTGCAAAATCAGGGCTCGCTAATACAGTATCGGTAATCATAACCGGATCACCGTAAACAACATTAATAACTCCATCAGGTACACCAGCTTCTTTAAAGATATCGACAATTACTTTTGCTGAAAATATTTGATGATCACTTGGCTTCCATACAACAGTGTTACCCATTAAAGCGGCACTTGCAGGTAAATTTGCAGCAATTGCAGTGAAGTTAAACGGTGTAATTGCGTAAATGAATCCTTCTAAAGGTCTATATTCTACTCTGTTCCAAACACCACTTGAAGAGGCAGGTTGGTCTTTGTAGATGTCGGACATGAATTTTACGTTAAAACGTAAAAAGTCAATTAATTCACATGCAGCGTCAATCTCAGCTTGGAATACATTTTTAGACTGTGCAATCATGGTTGCAGCGTTTATCTTTGCTCTGTATGGCCCAGCAATTAAATCGGCAGCACGCAAAAATATAGCAGCTCTTTGTTCCCACGGCATTTGCGCCCATTGAACTCTTGCTTCTAAAGCAGAAGAGATAGCATTATCAATGTGCTTTTTCTCAGCTAAATGATATGTTCCAACAACTTGTTGGTGATCGTGTGGTAAAGTCATATTTCTGGTATTACCAGTTCTAACTTCATCTTTACCAATATACAATGGTACATCTACTGTTCCGTTGTAATAAGAAGTGTATTGTTTAGTAACAGCTTCTCTTTCTGGGGTTCCAGGTGCATACGATTTTACTGGTTCGTTTACCGGATTTGGAACATTGAAAAAACCTTTTGACATAATATTTAAGTTCTAAAATTTGAATAATCTCTAAGTCGTCAAAAATACTAAAAATTTACAAGAATAGGTTAATGGATATTATTGTAGTTAAGATAGTTGCTTATAATGTGAGATAAGTATTAGGGATTAGGAATGCACTATTAAGATAGAATAGTGGTGATTGATACTGTTATTTTGGTAAGCTTTTGATTATTGAGTTCGCTGATGGTATTTTTTTTGTAAGTTGCAGATGGTTATTTAGACTATCATTTACAATATGTGTACAGTAAGTTTTATATATAAAGGTAATAAAGATTTTATGCTGATTTCTAATAGGGATGAAGCGGTTAATAGAAATACCATTGCTCCAAAGTTGTATGAGGAAAATGGTGTGACGTTACTGTATCCTAAGGATGAAGTGGCTGGTGGCACTTGGATAGGTGCAAGTTCTAAGAACAGACTTCTTTGTTTGTTGAATGGTGCTTTTGTAAAGCATGACAGAAAGTCGACTTATAAAAAAAGTAGAGGGATTATTGTAAAGGAATTATTGGAAGTGAGTGATGTGTTTGCTGAAATTTACCAATATGATTTTGATGATATAGAGCCTTTTACTTTGTTAGTAGTAGACTGGGGTTCTGAAATGAAGTTAATTGAATTGATTTGGGATGGGGTGAGTACTCGAATTACCGACTTGCCATTAGAACCAAAAATATGGAGCTCGTCTACTTTGTATAGTTCAGAAATGAAGGCGTTTCGTGAGAAATGGTTTCGGGAGTATATGAGTCAAAATGGATCTTCAAGTGAAGAGTTACTTTATTTTCATGAACACTATGGTGTGGGTGATCCGATGCTGGATTTAAAAATAGATAGAGGCTTGTTGAAAACTGTAAGTATAACGATGTTTGAGAAAAAAGAAGAAGATATTCAGGTTGTTTATAAGGATTTATTGCATAATACTAGTGTAGAATTATTGTTTAACTCGTTATTGATTTCTGATGGCAAATAATACAGGTATTATTTTGGTGCTTGCATATCCTGAAACGATTGTAATGGTTTCGGAAGAATGGTTTTCTCCGTTTTTAAAATACTTAGGTGTAGGAAAAAAAGATTATTTACGAGCGGGACATGCTGCTTTGGTATTGATTGATAAAAAGAAAGGTGATTTGGAATATCATGATTTTGGACGATACATTACCTCAGAGCCTAATGGTAGGGTAAGAGGGGCAAAGTATGACAGGGAATTAGCTTTTCCGTTAAAAGCTACAATGGTAAACGGGAAAATTCAAAACTTAAATGAAATATTGAGTTTTTTATCTGTAAATCCTAAATTAACTCATGGAGAAGGGAAGTTGCTGGCTTCAGTTTGTGATCAGGTTGATTATGAAAAAGCAAAAAGTCATATTCAGAAAATGCAACGTCAAGGAGGGATTAGATATGCTGCCTTTTTGAAAATAGCTAGCAACTGCGCTCGTTTTGTGACAACAACCTTAATAGCTTCGGTTACAAATAAGAGAATCAGAAAAAAATTAATTACATCTCAAAATTTCACTCCTAGTACTGTTGGGAACGTTGTGGTTTCAGATACAGGGAATAAAGTGTATGAAATTAATGAAGGTGTGATTTCAAAATTTGAATCTACTAAATTTAGGGAAAATAAAAGATGCTTATTTGACCGTTTGCCAGCACATCAGGTGAATTTAATGGGAACAATAGAGCCAAATCCTATTGTTGGAGTGCATCAAAATGCACAGTGGTTGTCAGGTATTGCTGCTGGCGCTTGGTATGAGTTAACTAATTATAAAGGTTTACAAGAAAATGAATTTCGTTTTAGGAGAATATCTCCAAATGGAAATATTGATATAGATGCTATTTTTACTACAAAAAACGGTTTTATACTAGAAAATGATTTTAAAGTTATTCATAACTCTAACTGTTTCTATTGTACAGTGGAGCAGGGTAGTAAGATAATGCAACTAGGGTATTTGAGGGATTTTAATTTAGCGCAAAAGGGGCGCTTAGCTTAAATGTTGGGATAGCTACTTTAAACGTTTTTGATGAATTGAAGCTAATCATATTGTAAAAACCTTTCATAGAGCCATAAGGTGATGCTAGCAAGCATCCAGAGCCGTAACTGTGTTTTTCTCCAGGCTTTAAAACTGGTTTCTTTCCAATAACGCCCTCTCCTTCAATTATTTCTGTATTGTTTAATGAGTCATATATCTCCCAGTGTCTAGAAGTAAGTTGAACAGATTCTGAACTTTGGTTTTCGATGGTTACAATGTATCCAAACGCAAAATGCATTTTATAGTTTTTATAAAATGTACCTTCAAAATTCGTTTTTACAGAAATTTTTATTCCTCGTGTTATTTGCTCAACCATAATTTAGGTGATATTATGGTGTAAAAATAATCATTTTTTTTTACTTAACCCCTTGTTTGTTGTAATAGAGGGTAATAAAGTGACTAGTTACTAATGTTTATAGAGCTTGCACTGCTTATTCCGATGACTTTGTCATATCTGTCTCCAGTGTTTTTGTAGTACACTATTACGGTATACACGTTTTCTGTTTGATGAAAATTCCCATCGATTAAGGAGTGGTCTACTTCGTTGTTGGTGTGGGTGATGAACTTGTAATTGACAAATCCTTGCTTGATTAAAGAGGTGTTTTCGTAGATTCCTTTATTAATATTGAATTTTAGCTCAGAGGATTTGTCAAGGGTGTAATTGTTAAAGTTGCCTACTACATAAACTTTCCTTTTCCCCAGGTTTTCGTAATTCTCAAGTGAAAAATGCATGTTCACATAATCAGCTTCTGTATTGTTGTTTTCTGCATTCAGGTTTCTAACGATATATCCACCATTGATGTCGGGATTGTAGGTGTACGGTTCATGTCTTCTCGAACTATTAGTGTATAGTCTGTTGTGGTAAAGGTCGTTTAATTCAAAACTTCTAATACTAATGTTTCCTCCTCGGATGTTTTTATTGTCAAAGTAAAAGTATTCATTTCCAGCCCAGAATGCGGCTTCTTGATCATAACGATACATCAGTTGGTTTCCTATGGTGTATTGCGGTTTTAAGTTGGTAATACAGTTGTTGATGTTGTTATTTTTAAAAACAAGTGTTTTTATTGATTTTTTTGGATTGATAAAAAAATTATTTCTAGGCTTGATTGAGAATTGTACTATTTGTTTTTCGTTGATGAAAGTCAGGTCTCTAGAGCGTTTTATTTCTGTTTTAACAGATGCTTCGTTTCTATAAACGATAAATTTTTTAGAAAAGACAAGCTCTTCATCGTCGTTGTATATTTCTAAAAAGTAATTCCCTGTTTTGATAATCCGTACGTCACTGTTAGGTATTTGTAATCTGTAGTGTGAATATATTTGTAGAGTATTATATGAGTTTTCGTAGTCTTGAATGTGCTGGTCGTCCATTCCTCGTAAGAATTCACTTTTGTTTAATTGTGATTTTGACCAGTCAAAGTTGTGATGTGATATTTTGTAGTAGTAATCAGCTTCATCACCGTTAATGTCGTCGAAAGAAAAAACCAAAGTTTTCCCTAATTCAATTAGTGAGACTTGTCTTTCAGAAGTAAGCTCTTGTAGAATAATGGTTTTAATGTTCTTTGGAGGAGCTACTTCATTGATGGCTTGTGAAAACCCAAATTGAAGGCTTGTTATAAGAGTAATTATAGTGATGAATCGCATTTATTAAAATATGTTTTTGGTGTAAATATAATCAATTTTCATACCACAGCTGATTGTGGGTTGAAAATTTATTTAGAAAGAATATAAATAAATAAAATTGACTTAACACAATTTTAAGAGTCGGCTATTAAATTGTAAATTTGGCTCGAATTTTTTAGAAAAATCTACTCAATTATGTCCAAAGACATTCGTATACGAAAAGGGTTTGACATTAAACTTGTTGGTGCCGCCGAAAAAGACACGGTGCAAGCTATATCAAGTAATGTTTACGCAATTCAACTTTCAGATTTTCATGGAATAATCCCAAAAATGCTTAAAAAAGTTGGTGATAAAGTACAAGCTGGTGAAGCTGTGTTTTACAACAAAACTAATGAAGCTATGAAATTTGCTGCTCCAGTTAGTGGTGAAATTTCAGAGATTGTTCGTGGAGACAGAAGAAGAATTCTAACCATCAAAATCAGCGCAGATAAAGAACAAAAACATGCTAGTGTAGCTAGTGTGAATGTTAATGCTGCAAACGCTGAAACTATCAAAAACCATTTATTAGCAACAGGTTGTTGGCCATTTATCAGTCAGCGTCCGTATGCTATAATTGCAAATCCGGAAGTTGCTCCAAAAGCTATTTTTGTTTCTGCTTATGCAAGTGCTCCTTTAGCCGCTGATTACGATTACGTATTAGCTGGTAAAGAAGCTGAATTGCAAGCTGCAGTAACTGCTTTAGGAAAGTTAACTGAAGGTGCAGTACACGTTTCTGTAGGGAAGAAGTCAAATTCTCCTTTATCAGGATTAAACGGTATTACATTGCATAAAGTATCTGGACCACATCCTTCAGGGAATGTAGGGACTCAGATTAATAAAATTGATCCTGTTAATAAAGGGGAAGTAGTTTGGACGGTAACACCACAAGATTTAGTAATCATTGGTGAGTTATTGTTAACTGGTAAGTTTAACGCTGAGCGTACTATTGCTTTAGTAGGTTCTTCTGTTAAAAAACCTAAGTACTACAAAACTAAAATAGGATCGGAAGTAGCTGCATTTGTATATTCTTCAGGAGTACATACTGAAAACATTCGTGTTATTGGTGGTGATGTACTAACTGGAGCGAAAGTGAATCCTGATGGTTATTTAGGGTATTACAACAATACAGTTACTGTAATTCCTGAGGGAGACGATTATGATTTATTTGGATGGAATAAACCAGTATTTAATAAAGTATCTACTTCTAGAGCGTTAACTTTTTCTTGGATGTTGCCAAACAAAAAGTTTGACTTAAATACAAATACTAACGGAGAGCACAGAGCATTTGTTGTTACGGGTTCTTTCGAAGAGGTATTTCCTTTAGATATGTATCCAATGCAGTTGTTAAAAGCTTGTATGGTGAAAGATTTAGATGAAATGGAAGCTTTAGGTATGTATGAGGTTGCACCAGAGGATTTTGCATTGACAGAATTTGTTTGTGTGTCTAAACAGCCACACCAAGAGATCATCAGAGAAGGGTTAGACTTAATGTATAAAGAAATAGGATAACGCTATGAGCTTAAAAAGTAATTTACATAATTTAAAAGAAAAGTATAAAGGAACCAAGATGGCTCCTGCTTTTAACGCGTTACATACCTTTGTGTACTTGCCAAATGAGGTAACTCATTCAGGAAGTCATATTCGTGTAGCGGACGATTTAAAACGTACAATGAATACAGTAATCATGGCTTTAGTACCATGTTTAATATTCGGTATGTTTAATGCTGGTTACCAACATTATTTAGCTACTGGAGAAATTCAAGCAGCTACAGCTGGTTTTTTAAGTCCTGAATTCTGGACGATGGATAACTTCTTGTTAGGTGCTGGTAAAATATTACCATTAGTATTGGTTTCTTACATTGTTGGTCTTGGAGTAGAATTTATTTTTGCCATCATTAAAGGTCATGAAGTAGAAGAAGGATACTTAGTCTCTGGAATGTTAATTCCGTTAATTGTTCCTGTTGATATTCCATTATGGATGTTAGGAGTAGCAGTTGTATTTGGAGTTGTAATTGGTAAAGAAGTTTTTGGAGGAACAGGGATGAATATCTTGAATCCTGCATTAACAGTAAGAGCTTTTTTATTCTTCGCTTACCCAACTTGGATGACGGGAGATAAAGTATGGGTTGAAGGAGCACAAGCAGCTACTGGAACTCCTGATGCTTTTTCTGGAGAAACAATTTTAGGAGCTTTAGCCCAAGGAAAGGATACCTTAACTGTTGCTGGTCATGACACCAGTATCATGGATATGTTCTTTGGTTTTATGCCTGGTTCTGTAGGAGAAACATCTACATTATTAATTTTATTAGCTGGATTATTCTTAATCTTTACTAAAATTGGTTCTTGGAGAATTATGTTGTCTGCTGTAGTTGGATCGTTAATCATGGGATTAATATTTAACCAAGTAGCACCTTCAATGGAAGGAACAAAATTCTTTGCATTAATGAATATGCCTTATTGGCAACATTTATTAGTTGGAGGTTTAGCATTTGGTATTGTGTTTATGGCTACGGATCCTGTATCTGCAGCACAAACAAATAAAGGAAAATGGATTTACGGTTTCCTAATTGGTTTCTTATCAGTTATGATTCGTGTGTTCAATCCAGCCTTTCCAGAAGGAGTAATGTTAGCTATTTTATTAATGAATGTTTTCGCTCCAACAATTGACCATTATGTGGTTCAAGGGAATGTTAAGAAGCGATTAAAACGTGTAAAAACAGCATAAGTTATGGCTATAGATACAAGTAAAAATTCATACACTGTTATCTTTTCAATCGTGATGGTAATTGTGGTAGGTTCTTTATTAGCAGGTATTTCTTCGGTACTAAGTCCGAATATCAAGGCTAATAAGAAGATAGAAAAAATGCAAAATATTTTATTTGCAATGGGTGTAGCAAATTCAGAAGATAAAAATGAATTTGCCGACAAAACACTAGCAGAAGGTTTGTTTAAGCAATATGTAGGAGAAGAGCAGTACATCGTTAAAGGCGCAACGGCTACAAAAACTACTGATGCGTTTAAATTAGAAGTTAAAAAAGAGCAAGATAAAGTAAAAGCAAATGCTTCTTATGAGCAGCAATTACCTTTATTTATTGGTAAAAAAGACGGAAAAACATTTTACGTTGTACCAATGAGAGGTAATGGTTTATGGGATGCTATATGGGCTTACGTAGCTTTAGATGAAAACTTAGTTGTTCAAGGGGCTTATTTTGACCATAAAGGAGAAACTCCTGGTTTAGGGGCTAATATTAAAGAAGCTTACTTTAGAGATGACTTTATAGGAGAGCATATTTTTGATACAGCTGGAAACTACCAAGGTATTACGGTTAAAAAAGGAAATTTAGACCCTAAAAATGACCGTAAAACTGATAATGCAGTAGATGCTATGGCAGGTGCTACAATTACTGGTGATGGTGTTACTGCAATGATCAAAAAAGGTCTTGCTTTGTATTTGCCATATTTCGAAACTTTAAAAACAGCTAAATAATTATGGGACTTTCAAAAAAACACAAAGGACTGTTGTTAGATCCTTTAGCAGATAACAATCCTATTACTATTCAGGTTTTAGGAATTTGTTCAGCCTTAGCAAT
>Ga0209291_1002811_pt1 | contig 13610 bp, 9 predicted proteins | sample GOMGulsemesocosm_FD_184633 | JGI IMG/M metagenome (GOLD analysis project Ga0209291, IMG submission 184633) | Methane-oxidizing microbial communities from mesocosms in the Gulf of Mexico - GOM9B Gulf of Mexico (SPAdes) (version 2) | ecosystem: Environmental > Aquatic > Marine > Cold seeps | place...
TAAAGGAGACATGATGACTCGGATTTATTTGACATTAATCTAAACTAGGGTCATTTTTGCTAGTGTTTAGCTGTTAGTACAATTAATATACAAGCGCTAATCGAGCAATATATAAGTAGCTTAAATACCAGTATCTAAATACTTCCTGTTGATAACTAAATGGGCTTTGACCATAGACTGGAACTCACTGTTCTCGGTTAATTCCGGTCAGTGGCGAGCCCTTTAGCAGTGTTTTGACACAGTTCTAGTGTTCCAAATTAAGCCTAAGTGACTGCAAGCAAAGCCAGAGTGTGATGCTTACATCGGCTACCTGTTTGTTGTAGAAAAAGGCGTTGGTCGCTTCGTTTTTTTAGCATGAATCTACCCTGTGAGGCGTTTTCGACTTATTCACTTCCTCCCAATCTAGGACCTGGCGATGACAATGCAAAAAAACTGGAATTGGCTTGAGCAAAACAAAGCGGGAGATTCAGTGTCGCCGCACCTTTTGCGCAGTGATCAATCACTCAGTTTACTCTTTGATGCGGTAATCAAAGCGGCGGAGGCCGCCTGGGATATGTCTTGCTCTATCTTGCTGTTAAATAGTGAGAATAGGACATTGCACGCCACCGCGGGACCCAGCTTACCAGCGTTTTACTCACAGGCGATTGATGGGGTGTCAATCGGGGCTGGGATTGGCAGCTGTGGTCATGCCGCCTTTAGTGCTGAGCTAACAATTGTTGAAGATATTCAGAGTCATCCCTATTGGGCAAACTTTGCCAGCTTGGCTCAACAAGCCAAATTGAGCGCTTGTTGGTCGATGCCTGTATTGAGCGATCGCGGTGAAGTACTGGGAACCTTTGCCTGCTATTTTGACAGTATACAGCAGCCAACCAAGCGCCAACTCGACTTCATGCAAGCCGCTGGGAAAACGTTATCTGTGGCTATAGAGCAGCGCCAATTACAGCAGGTAGTAGCCCAGCTTTCCTACTACGACCCGCTGACCGGATTGCAAAATCGCACTGCTTTTCGCAAGAGCTTGCAGGAGCAAATTGAAAGCGATCAGCCTCTGGCATTACTGTTTATAGACTTGGATAATTTCAAGGAAGTTAACGATACCTTAGGTCACGAGTCGGGGGACAAATTAATTCAAACCATCAGCCAGCGCTTTAGTACATTAGAAAGCGCTAGGATTAGTTTCTCTCGCATCGGCGGGGATGAGTTTACGGTGATCTTTCAGCGTGATAACCCAGAACCTATCGACAGCTTTGTTCAAAAAATAATTGATATAGTCAATCAACCGGTATTTATCCGCGGCCATAAAGTACAGATAGGCACGAGTATTGGTATCGCTTGTTTTCCCGAGCATGGTACCCAATTGTCCCAATTGATGAAGCACGCGGATATTGCAATGTACCACGCTAAATCCTGCGGACGAAACCAATCTTGTCACTTCAACATTGAGATGAAAGATCAATTACTACAGCGGGTTAACATGCAGAATGAATTGCGTGCCGCTTTAGAACTCGGGCAGTTTGAAGTTTACTATCAACCGCAAGTCGATAATTTTAGCGACAATCTGGTAGGCGTCGAAGCACTTATTCGCTGGAATCATCCCAGTAAGGGAGTGTTATCGGCGGATTATTTTATCGAGTCGATAGAGAATAACGGTTTTATTAAGACGATTGATCTGTGGATGCTAGAGACAAGTTGCCACGGTGTTAGCGCACTGGGTAATGGATACTCGTTAGCAGTCAATGTATCTTCGGAGCACTTGACTGATGCCGATTTCCCACAGCAAGTTCTGGATATATTGCAGCGTAGTGAGCTTGCTGCTGATAGATTGGTCCTTGAGGTAACTGAGCGCACCTTGATTCAAAACACCACCTTAGTACAGCCGGTAATGCAGGCTTTGCGCGAGCAGGGGGTACGTTTTTCTATCGATGATTTTGGCACCGGTTATTCATCCCTTATTTACTTAAAGGCCCTACCAATCAGTGAAGTAAAAATTGATAAATCTTTCGTGCGCGACATTACCAGTGATCGCTACGACAGGGAAATTTGCACGAGTTTGTGTTCTATGGCGAAAAACCTTGAGCTAGATATTGTTGCTGAGGGAGTCGAGCGGTTAGAACAAAAGCATGCGTTGCGTGATATGGGGTGCATGACAGTGCAGGGCTTCTACCTGAGTAGACCGCTGCAATTAAATCAGTTAAAACAATACCTAAATTCGCATGAAACACAGCGGCCTATTTGTTAAAACGATCGCTATCTGTCAAATGTTCTATGTTTATTTAGAGATCAAGTCATGAATTGTATTTAGGGCATTGGGCACTCGCATGAATGCAAAAGAGCCGCTTTGAGCAATTTTTTTTCTCAAAGAAAGGCAAACAGCGCAGTAGAAACTGCTTAGAACTTCGTGTCTTTTTTCTGTACCAATACCTCGCCACAACAACCCTCCATTGCTACAATAATCCGCAAAGCTAACTAATAATCGGGTCTTACATTTCAATGGATGAAACAATACTCCTTATAGAAGACGAAACCTCTATTGCTGATAACGTCATCTATGCGCTTAAATCGGATAACTTCAATACACATTGGTTTAATCTAGGCAATCAAGGGCTAGAATTTTTAAATAATAATCCTGTTAATTTAGTCATCCTCGATGTGGGACTTCCCGATATCAATGGCTTTGAGTTGTGTAAAATAATTCGCCAAAGCAGCGATGTTCCGATCATTTTTTTGACCGCTCGTGAAAGTGAAATAGACCGAGTCGTCGGCCTTGAAATTGGTGGTGATGACTATGTGGTTAAACCTTTTAGCCCACGTGAATTAGTCGCGAGAGTAAAAGCGATTTTACGTCGCCGTACCCATCAAAATATGAAAACGACGGAGCTTGATAGTGCTAGTAGCTGCCTCTTCAAGGTTGATACGCATAGGCGAAAAATCAGTTTCTGTGGAGAAGTAATGAAGCTCACTGCCTATCAATTTGGGGTATTAGCATTGTTACTTTCTCAACCTGAGCGAGTGTTTTCTCGAGAGCAATTAATGGATGCGGTTTGGTCATCAGAGCAGGCGAGTTTTGATCGCTCTGTCGATACGACGATTAAGCAAATAAGAGCAAAGCTCAAAGCCATCGATTGTCGTTTACAGCCGCTCACTACCCATCGCGGTGTGGGTTACAGTATCGAAAAAACCTAATAGAGGGGTGATGAATGAGCCTGACTACTCGAATATTCTTCACTTACTTTGCTATTTTAGGCGTGGCCATCTACTTTTTTCTCAGCGTATTTATGTCTGAAATAAAGCCGGGAGTGAGGCAGTCGACAGAAGATACACTCATCGATATGTCTAATTTATTGGCGGAAATAGTTAAAGACGATTTAGTGAATCAACGCCTGCAAAGTAGCGACTTTAAAGCGCAAGTTGAACGTTTTTTAAAACGCAGTTATCGGGCGAGTATAGATGATGTTGATAAGTTATCGAGCACGTTGCGGGTGTATATCACCGATGAAAAGGGGATTGTTCAGTTTGATTCCGCAGATTTTTCTTTAGGTGCTGATTACTCGCAATGGAATGATGTTTATCTCACTCTGCGTGGTAAATACGGGGCTAGATCTTCACCGGTAATGACAGCGCCTGATGTGAAAGTAAATCCTGATGCTACTGTGATGCATGTCGCTGCAGCGATTGTTGATCAAGGAGAAATAATCGGTTCGATCACCGTGGCTAAAGCTAATTTGTCGCTGCAACCTTTTATTGAAATGGCGCAACAAAAAATTCAAACGCGCGGTATTTTTTTAGTGCTGGTGTCGGTGTTTGCCGCTTTGTTATTTTCATTTTGGTTAACGGCTTCTATTCGCAAGCTCACTAGATACGCCGATAAAATTGCTGAGGGTGTTGGGGTGAAAATACCAAAATTAGCGGAGCCTGAGTTAAGAAAGCTTGCAGCGTCCGTTGATAATATGCGTACTCAATTGGCGGGAAAGGAATATGTTGAGAAATATATCCACGCTTTAACCCATGAGCTTAAAAGCCCGGTATCAGCGATAAAAGGGGCGGCAGAAATTATTACTGACGACATGCCTGCTGTTGATAGGGGGCGTTTTGTGGGGAATATCCGTACGGAAGTTGAGCGTATCAATGTGATGATCAGTAAGCTGTTAGAGCTGGCAAAAATAGAGAAATGCGATGTTTTAACGGCGCGTGACAAAGTGAATATCAATGATTTAGTTGAGCAAGTGCTGATCAGTAAATCCATTCTTATTGAGCATAAGTCGATCATTATTAAGTTTGTTAATACGTCGGTTGATGTGGTCGCTGCAGATCAATTTCTGCTTACTCAGGCGGTTGACAATTTACTGCAAAATGCACTGGATTTTAGCGCAACCAATAGTGTTATTGAGATTAATATTGCTGATAAAAACGGCTTATTGATCGAAGTGAAAGATTGGGGGGCAGGTATACCTGATTATGCATTAGATAAGGTGTTTGAGCGTTTTTATTCACTGCCAAGAGCAGATGGCTGCGCTAAAAGCAGTGGACTTGGCTTATGTTTTGTAAAACAAATTTGTACTTTGCACCAAGGTCGCATTGATATAAAAAACCACAGTGAAGGTGGTGTTCTGGCACGCCTTTATATTCCTATCTAGTTGTCATCCAGAAACATGGTCGTAGCGAGAGCGGTTCAATCGTTCAAGATGGGCACGACTAGATATGAGCGTTTGGTTACTCCAAATAACGGTATCTGATGGTGTGCAAATTGGGTGAGTGAGACGTTCACAGTAGGTGGCCGTTTCTGGATGGAAACTGTCTAATTCAAAAAATTAAACCTGCTCACACAATTAACACATCACACTCAAAGTTCTCCTATAGAAGCTCTTTAAACTAGTTAGTAACGTAGTCAAAGAGTTTTAGGAGTTGTTATGCAAAAGAAATTAATGATAAAAATTTTAGTCATCTTGTTCATTGGCTTGCTGCTGATGATCCCATTGGTAATGATCAGCGATACAATAGCGCAAAGAAATAGCTATTTAGAGGATGCAAAAAATAGCGTCTCACAAAATTGGACCGGCCATCAGCGTTTAATTACCCCTATTCTGGTGGTGCCATATGTAGCCAAGAGGCCTGAAGTGGTTAGCGATAAACCGATTAAGCAGGATCTCACAGAAGAGATCAAAGTAAGTTTGTTTAGTGCCCAAGCGTTAAACATCAACGCTCGCTTAACGACTGATGTACGGTACAAAGGTATTTATAAAGTGCCTGTTTATAATGCTAAAATAGCGGTGCAAGGTGGTTTTGATCGCAGCCAGATACAAGAATCACTCGCCGCTATTCGCAAACTCCCCGAGTTTAAATACTTTAAAACGCCTTACTTATCTACTGTTGTATCGGACTCTCGTGGCATTACTAACAACCCAGTTCTGCAATGGGCTAAGCAATCTATAAACTTTATCCCAGGTAGCCGATTAGCGGTCAGTAGTGACGGTTTACACGCTGCGCTCTCCTTTTTATCACTAACATCGGGGATAAGCAAAGTGATTGATTTTTCTTATGATCTATCGATCAATGGCATGGAAAAATTGGACTTTGTACCGATGGCATCGCAAAGTGAAGTTAATATAAGTTCTAACTGGGCACACCCAGCATTTGTTGGTGATTTTTTACCTGTGACGAGAGAAATCAGTGATGAAGGATATAAAGCGCAGTGGGAAATTTCATCTTTTGCCAATAATGTGGCACAAAAACTCAACCAATGCGCGCAGGGATATTGCAATGAATTGTTGAGCTCTAGCTTTGGAGTAAAGCAAATAGAACCGGTGAGTATCTATGTGCAGGCCGAGCGTTCTGTGAAATACGGTGTGCTGTTTATCGGTTTAAGTTTTATAGCATTCTTTATTTTTGAAATCGTACAAAAGCTGGCGATTCATGCCATTGCTTACACACTGGTTGGTAGTGCTATTGCCATATTCTATTTATTGCTGATATCGCTATCAGAACATATTGCTTTTTATATGGCTTATTTGATAGCGGCCTCAAGTTGTATTGGATTGTTGTGTTACTACTTGAGCCACATCTTGAGAGGCTACCAAGATGCGCTATCTTTTGGAGTTCTTTTAAGTCTCTTATTTTCCGTGTTGTATGTGATTATTAGTGCCGAGGATTTTGCTTTATTAATGGGTGCTGTGTTGACCTTTATCGCCTTGGCATTAGTGATGATATGTACCCGAAATATTGACTGGTACAGTATAGGGCGCCCTTAAAAGTCTGTTATCAATCTGTCTTTAAGGCGATTGTCTTAAAGACGATGATACTTATTATTGGCCCCTTGCAGGGGCTTTGTTCTTATAGACTTCTTGACTTTTACTCATAAATGGCTATTCTTGCGCTGAAAATTGGGTTCCCTCGCCCCCAATCAACAAAAAGGTCATATTATGCACTCTATTTCTGCCCAAAACTCTATTCAGACGACGCGTTTGTTGTTTATTCTTAGCGCATTTCATATTGTTATTATTGCTAGTAGCAACTATTTGGTACAACTGCCGTTTGAAGTTTTTGGCTTTCATACCACATGGGGTGCCTTTAGCTTTCCCTTTGTCTTTTTAGCCACAGACCTTACTGTACGTCTGTTAGGTAAAAAAATGGCGCGAAGCATTATTTTAAAAGTGATGCTGCCAGCACTGTTAATTTCCTATGTCGCATCAGTTGTCTTTGTTAAAGGGGAGTATGTCGGTATGGCAGGCTTTAATGAGTTTAACCTCTTTGTGGCCCGCATCGCCTTTGCCAGCTTTATCGCTTACCTTTTTGGCCAGTTATTAGACATCAGTGTGTTTGACAAGTTACGCAAGCTAAAGTTGTGGTGGGTAGCGCCAGCCGCATCAACAGTGATCGGTAATTTACTCGATACTATGTTGTTCTTCTCAATTGCATTCTTTGCAAGCACAGATCCATTTATGGCACAAAACTGGTTAGAAATTGCCTGGGTTGACTATGCTTTTAAGCTGGTTATTAGTTTGGCACTGTTCCTGCCGCTGTACGGTGTATTGCTAAAGTACTTGGAGACTAAGCTAATCACAGTGACGAGTAATAAGACACAAGAACAGTCTTTGCTATAACCTAAAATCGGCTGTTAACCGCTATGAATTAGCGTCAAGTATATGAATTATAGGTAAAATACTGTTAAATCAATTTTCACCTATTGAGTGAAGGCGCTACACCTCTTTGTCATTATCAAATAACGCCGTAGCGGCGTTACACTTTCTTTTTATGGAAAGTTGTAAAGGGAACAACCATTTACTTGAGATGAAATAGGTACTAAATTATCAGAGGTTTTTGCAACCCGTGCCTTACTATGACGTAATTTTACTGCGTATAAAAAGGTGTTCAACAGCCGAATCTAGGTTTTAAAACGCCTAGTCCGACTATCAAACTATAGTGCATTGATTCAGCACATGAAGGTGCTGAGTCAAATTCAATACTTGCTCAGTAGTTTCCAGCGACCTAGACCAATATCTCAGTCATTTTATATCACGCATAAATATGCGACAAATAGCTAGTTGTTATGAGCTAGTTATCGTCATGGAACTGGGCCAAATCTGTTTTTGGATTGGGGCTGGCTAGTTAAATCTATCGGCGCGAAATGCACTGAGGTCAATAGTACTCGGCCGCTTTGCGATTAAATCAGCAATGAGTTGGCCGGTTAAAGGACCCAGCGTCATTCCCAAGTGCTGATGGCCAAAGCCGTAAAATATATCTGGATGAGTTGACTGACTTATAATAGGCAGTGAGTCAGGTAGAGAAGGCCTTGCGCCCATCCACACCGATTGTTCGGTTAAATCAACACTGGATAGCATGCGCTTCACTTGGGGTAATAATGAGCGAATTTTTCGATAATCCGGTGCTGTATCCACTTTGGCCAGCTCTACTTGGCTAGTCATGCGCAAACCGCTTTGCATGGGGCTAAGTACTATAGAGTGATCAGCATTAACGATTGGCCGTGATATCTGATGAGTTGCCGGCAACATTAAATGATAGCCGCGCTCAGCCATTAACGGCACTTTATAGTTTAATCCCGCGGCTATTTTAGCTGACCAAGCTCCAGCGCAAAGCACGATTTTTTTAGGATAGATGTCGCCAGTGGTGGTTTTTATGACGGGCTGGTTTCCTGCAACAGTGCCATTGGCAATGCTAATTTCACTCACATCGACAACCTGAAATTGCCCGCCATTTTCAATAAAGTGCGCACTTAGCAGTTGACACATCTTGTCAGGATTACTGACAAAATGGCAGTCAGGTTGAAAAAAACCATGTTTGAAGATTCTGTTGAGGTTGGGCTCTAGCTGATAAATATCATCCGCGTCCAAAATACTAAAATCGGTGCCACACTGTTGCATTAAATTGCGCGCGGCCAAGTTGGCGTTAAAAGTTGCACTCGTTTCAAATAAACGCAGCCAGCCAACATTCTTAAATAAGTTAAGGCATTCATTATCATTAAATTTATGTGAATCTAACAGCGTTTTCCAACTTTGGCTTGCCTGTTTAGTCAGGCTGACTAATGCCGTGGCATTATGTTGATAATTTCGCTGGGAGCTTTGTATTACAAAGCGTACTAGCCATGGCAGTATGTGTGGAACGCTGGCTACATCCATCGACAGAGGGCCACGGGTCAACAGCATTTTTAAGGCGCTAATTGCAATGCCAGGGGTTGCGGTGGGAATACACGAGCCGTTGACAATAGCACCAGCATTACCAAAAGATGCACCAGCAGCGGGGCCTGTTTTATCAATAATGACCACTTGATGGCCATCGCGTTGTAGTGCAATCGCGCAACTGATACCGACAATACCAGCCCCGATCACATAAATTTTTTCAGTCATTAATATAAACTACATTCAATTTTAGTTGTCTGATCTTAGCACTGCTTTTGCGTTAAAGCTAAGCTGTTATTACACTGAAATTGTTACAAATACTGAGGGTGTTTATTTTTAGTTATTGATTAAATTATAAAAAATAATTAACCCTTTTAAAGAGTATATGCCTAAGCTGCTTCCCCTTTGCAATGTCTAGACCGCGGAGCAGCGCTATCTGCTAACGTTTAAACTGAAGTTTATTGAATTAGCACTTTAAAAAGCACTGAATCACATTCAATGCTCGCTCAGTAATTGTAAACAAACAGGGGTAGGGGCTGCTATCTCTGCTATTTTAGATAGCGCACCCGTGTGTTGGTTTATCGCAAAGCTTACTATATTGTCAGAGTTTTGATTGGCAACTAACAAATATTGTCCGCTGCTATCTATTACAAAGCCCCTTGGGAATTCACCCAAAGTCGCCTCAAAACCCACAAGCTTGAGCATTGGTTGATTTAATTTAGCCAGTGATGGCAGAAACTCAAAAATAGCAATGCTGTCATCTCCTCTGTTAGAGACATAAACAAAACGTCCATTGGGGGTTATGTGTATATCCCCCGCCCAGCTTTCACCCCTTATAAGCGCTGTATCAGGCAAAGTAGAATGATGCTCAATCACCGTTAATAGCTGCATGTTTTTGTTAAATGTTAATACGCTGATCTGATTGCTGAGCTCATTAACGACAAAGGCGTGTTGGTTATCGCAGTGAAAAGCGATGTGCCGGGGCCCGCTACCGGCGGGCATTGTTATTGAGCTTGTGTATTCGAGTGTGCTGTTTTCAAGTACTTTGTAAGCGTATAGCTGATCAGTACCTAAGTCAGCCGCTAGTGCTAGGCTAGAATCGTTGTTGATAACGATGGAGTGAGCGTGCGCAGCTTCTTGTCGCTCTTTATTTGGTCCTTCTCCAAGGTGCTGATTAACGTAACTTGCCGCTAGAATCAGCGAGTTTTCTGTGATTGGGTAACTGGCAATATTGCCTGAGCCATAGTTGGCGAGTAAGAGGGTATCTGCATTCTCTGTGATAGTAAGATAGCAAGCACCTGAGCCCATGGATGGCTGTGTGCTAAGTCTCGTTAACGTGCCATCCTCGGCAATTTTAAAACTGCTAACGCCATTAGGTTGGTCTTGCTCAACCTCACTCACAGCAAATAGACTACGGTTTTTTTCATCCAAGCTTAGGTAGGAAGGGTTAACAATATCAGCGACTAAAGAGCAAAAAGTCAGCAAGCCGCTAGTGAGGTCTAAGCTGTACAAGTAAACACCCCTACCATTTGCTGATTTTAAATGTGCTTCTGGGCGGGTATAAGTACCGACATACAAAAATTGTTTATTACACATAAATGAAACCTGATATAAGTGAATGAAAGTTTTTATGAATTAAGCATCGCCTAGCTATCAATGGGTTGAAAAATATATTGAAGTGAAATCAAGGCGCTAATACACAATAGAGGCTCTGATGAGTAAATTGCAATTAACAATTAGTCTTAATGAGAACATAGTATTAAACAACGCAGCCGAAATAAGCAACACGGAACTAGTGTCTAACTTACAATTTAGTTTGAAGAATACGGCGAGTACTCTGATTAAGTTAAAGAAGCTCGCTTTTACGTTTATCTACCCTCTTAAAGCAGAGGATTTGTGCAATGCAAAAATGTCTTTTAAAGAGGGGACTTATTTTGAATTAACGAACAATGATGAGTTGCTTGCATTAGCCCCTAATGAGGTATGGGAATTTAGCGGAAAAGTTAACGCCAGATTAAATCAATACAGTGATATGCCAACAGGCTTTTTTGTGATTGACGCCAGTGATAATGCCCATGAAGTAAGTTACTCCAAGAGTGATAAACTCGGTACCTGTATCAATCGTATCAATGCCTCTCAATCAGCAGAACTCAGTGTTACCCAAGCATCTGATCACTTTGATAATTATGTCAAGGCAAAGAGAAAAGAGTCACGTCTAGCCCCAAAAAGCCGCACTATTAATTGTTTCCCAAAACCGCAGAGCATTAGTCTGAAATCCGAAACAGTCGATTTAAGCTTAGGTTTTACGCTTGAGGCAAGTGCTGAATTCGCGCAACAATTTAGCAATATGCAACAAATTGAGGCTGATCTTAAGACACAGCAAGCATTGTTTAAAGTATCAGGGCAAGGTGTATTGTTAGTGTTATCTGAAGACTCATCTTTGGCAACCAATGCGTATCAATTAACCATCGATACTACATCCGTAAAAATTCACGCAGCGGATGTAGCAGGTATCCATAATGCGCTTGTCAGTTTGTGGCAAATAGCAACGAATGATCTGCAAAAAGTTGCGTGTTTAACAATTAAGGACAGTCCGCGCTTTGAGTGGCGTGGACAGCACCTCGATACAGCGCGGCAGTTTTTTAGTATGGCTGAAATAAAAAACTTTATAAACAATATGTCACTTTACAAGCTCAATAAATTTCACTGGCACTTTGTTGATGACGAAGCGTGGCGCGTTGAAATAAAGGCTTGTCCTGAGTTAACCGCTAAGCTGTCCGAACGCGGTTACAATCAATTATTGGATCCTCAGTACGGCAGTGCAGCCCCCGCTAACGGCGGCTATTATAGCCAAGCGCAAATGCGCGAAATAGTTAACTACGCAAAAGCCCGCAATATTGAAGTTATCCCCGAAATAGATATACCAGGGCATTGCTTCGCTTTAATGAAGCTCTATCCTGAACTCAATGAAGCGGCTGATGCATCGGTTTATAGATCTGTGCAAGGTTACGCGAATAATTGCCTTAATCCAGCACTGCCTGAAACGTATGAGTTTTTAGAAAAAGTGCTCAGCGAAATTGCCGTTATTTTTCCTAGCGATTACTTGCATATCGGAGCAGATGAGCGACCTGAAGGTACTTGGGAGAACTCTCCCGCTGTAAGCACTCTAATGCAGCAACAAGGTTTTGATACTACTGAACAAGTGCAAACTTACTTCTTGCGTAACGTTCAGCAAATACTTAAAAAATTGGGTAAAAAAACAGCGGCATGGGAAGAGGCGAGCGAGCAAGGCGAAATTGAAAAAGATGGTTATGTGATCAGTTGGAAAGGTACACAAGCGGGTATTAATGCCCTTAAAAAGGGCTATCAAGTAGTGATGGCGCCAGCTCAGCACTGTTATTTTGATATAGCCCAATCAAACGCTTGGGATGAGCCGGGCCAAACCTGGATAAATGACTATGTACCGCTGCGCAAGGTGTATGAATACAATCCGCTATCGCAAGCGTTAGACCCAAGTGTGTATAAAAACTTAAAAGGTGTTCAAGGGTGTTTATGGGGAGAAAATCTCTACGATAAAAGCCTAGTGCAACACTTGCTGTTTCCACGCATTATCGCGTTAAGTGAAATAGCATGGACAGAACATGCGCAGCAAAATTATGCACAATTTGAAAGAGATTTAAAACAGTTACATCAACCAACACTGGAGCGTTTAAAGATAAATTATTGCAAGCTTAGTTTTTGACGTGATCAATTGGATTCTTAGGTTGGGTTAAATTAAGTAGCGGCGGATTCAGTACAATATGAATTCGCCGCTACTTACAATGTAAAAGGAGAATCTCTTTAAGCGGGATACTGCTCTAACAGTTTTACTAAGTTTTCTCTAAAATCTTTTGCGCGCGTTTTATCGCGTAACCCGTATTCGACAAAGGCATTCATGTAACCAATCTTGCTACCGCAATCGTGTGATTTACCCACCATGCTATACGCTTCAACCGTTTCGCTTTCCATTAAAGTGGCGATTGCATCGGTCAATTGAATCTCATCACCAGCACCAGGCATCGTGCGCTCAAGCAACGCCCAAATTTTTTCAGATAATACGTAACGCCCAACCACAGCAAGGTTGGAGGGAGCCTCTGCGATGGAAGGCTTTTCAATCACAGCACTCATTGCGCTGGATTGGCCTTTTTCAAGTTTGTGGCCTTTGCAATCGGCAATACCGTAGCTGCTTACCTGTGACTCATCAACCGCCTCTACCATGATTTGGCTGTGTTTAGTTTCACTGTAGCGGTTGATCATTTGGGCCAAGTTTTCTGTTTTAGCATCAGCGTAAGCATCATCGATAATGACATCGGGTAGCACGACGACAAAAGGTTCTTCACCGATGATTGGGCGCGCTTTTAAGACCGCATGTCCCAACCCTTTAGCCTCACCTTGACGCACGTGCATAATCGTTGTGCCTTTAGGGGTAATGCTGCGTAGTTCATCAAGTAATTGACGTTTAACTCGGCTTTCAAGTGTTGTTTCTAGCTCGAAAGACTTATCAAAGTGGTTTTCTATCGCGTTTTTAGAAGAGTGAGTCACTAAAACAATTTCAGTAATACCGGCAGCAACACATTCATTGACGATATATTGAATCAGGGGCTTATCAACAATTGGTAGCATTTCTTTAGGGATGGCTTTAGTAGCAGGTAGCATACGTGTGCCAAGGCCTGCAACAGGGATGACGGCTTTTTTGATTTTAGAGTTCATGTATGAAAGGCATCTCAATTGTTTATTTAGGTGAGCATTGTACAGAAAAATGATGTCAGCAAAAATAACAATTTTTTTTAGTTGAAGAATAGGTTTGGGAGCTAGGAGTTGACGATTCTTTATACGCTGTCTCAGCTATCCCTTGATAGGGCGTATCTACAACAAATAAGTTACCTGCTTGCTCATTGGGGTATAGATAGCGCTGAGTGGTGATAAAAAGGCGTTTAAGATCCG
>Ga0209291_1002813_pt1 | contig 13602 bp, 8 predicted proteins | sample GOMGulsemesocosm_FD_184633 | JGI IMG/M metagenome (GOLD analysis project Ga0209291, IMG submission 184633) | Methane-oxidizing microbial communities from mesocosms in the Gulf of Mexico - GOM9B Gulf of Mexico (SPAdes) (version 2) | ecosystem: Environmental > Aquatic > Marine > Cold seeps | place...
CGCCATGAAGCGCTACTTTCTGAATTCATATTAGCCTCAGCTGTAGAATTTTTACTACTCATGTTCTTTCCTAGGCTTTACGTTTTAAACTATAGGTTAATGCGATCAGCATCAACATTAAACAGGCGGCGACAATATTGTGACTTACGGCCACAGCTAACGGTAAAGAGAACCAAATATTACTGATACCCAACAACACCTGTACCGCTAAGATCACAGCTAAGCCGACCGCTGATTTTTTGAAAAATTGGCTATGTGCTTTAGCAAAAATAGTGATCGCTAACCACATTAAATACAAAGCCGTAACAATAGCACCTAACCTATGCATAACATGAATAGTAACACGTTCTGCATGATCTAAATGGCCAAATTCATAAGTTTCACGTTCTGGGGGAATAGCATCAAATGAATCTTCAAAAGTAAGTTGCTCTACCCAACCTGCCTGGCAAATTGGTAACTCAACACAAACTAACGCTGCATAATTTGACGACGTCCAGCCGCCAAGTGCAATTTGTCCGGCTAAGATCACCATACCCAACAAGCCATAACGCGCATACTTACGGACAGATGTATCTCCACCTGGTACACGATAAGGGTTTAAGCGTAAATATAATAAAAACAATAAACACAAGGTGGTAAAGCCACCGAGTAAATGCCCCATCACAATGATCGGCATTAACATCATGGTAACCGTCCACATGCCTAATGCCGCTTGAAATGTCACCACGGCTAATATTAATAGCGGCAGTAAAACTGGCGAACCATGACTACGATTTTTAAAAGAAAGAAATGCAATAGCAAGGATCAATAAACCTAAACTACCAGCAAAATAGCGATGGATCATTTCATTCCATGCTTTGGCTGGTTCTACAGGACGCTCTGGAAAGGCTAATTCTGCTTTTGAAATTTGGTCTTGCGACTCAGGTACATCAAGCAAGCCGTAACAACCAGGCCAATCTGGGCAGCCTAGACCAGCGTGTGTTAAACGAGTATATGCGCCTAGCGTTACAACGATAATCGCTAGTAATATACTAACGAATACTAATTTTCTTATTGTTTTTGTTTGTTTATTTTCCATTTTAGCCAACCCGCGAATATTTCAATAATTTTTTCATATCAGCCAGGATAGCTTTGCCAAAAGTTGATAAATTTTCTTTTAACGTAGGTGCTTGATGCGACATGACGATATTACCCAACGGATCTACAATCACTAATTGTTTCGCTAGGATATGTTCCGCAGCTTGGTTAGGTAATGCTACCTTTTGCCATTTATGATGCTTTAAGGTCTTTTGTTCTATGTCGGCAAGCTGTTGCTCAAATAATGCGACTGGTGTCACTCTAGGCAACTCTTTACCTAATAACGTATAAGTATTATTAACGACCATTAAGGTTTCTTTACATAGCTCATCACAAGCTTTTGGTACACGATAAAGTAATAACCATTGTTCTTTATAGTCGGCTTGATTCAAGCCCAAATCTGCAAGTGTTAATTCCTGCGCTGATAATTGCCCTTGATTAGTTACGCCATATTCAAACCATTGTAACTCTAAGGCAAGTTTGGCTAAAACAACTGGGAGGACAAATACTGCAAGTGTTAGCAGTAGCGTACGTCGTGATTTATTTCTTTGCTGCAAAGACATAGATAACCTTTTTTCTTTTTATTATTGGTGTTTATTTTTACTAAACCAAACACTGGCACTTATCATTAATATCAGCCAAGCGGCGGCTAATGAAAACCATTGAAATGCATACGCTCGATGTTTTTCAGGCGGCATAACGATAGGTCGCCAATTTTTTTCAAAACCTAGGGGCTCTTTTGTATCTAAGTAAACGACAAAGGGCAATAACTTTTGTGAAATTAATTGTGAAAATTTATCTATCTCGATGGCTTGTACACGTAATGGCCATTGTGGATCGGTAAAAACTTCGTCGATTAACAACATGCCCTTTTCTATTAAACGAACATTACCATTAATTTCTTGATAGCCTGAAACACCTTCAATATCAGGTAGTTTAGTGCGGTCAATAAAGCCTTCTACCCAGCCTAAATTCACTAATACTGCACTTTCATCAAGGTTCAGTATTTGTATTACTCGATACCCTAAACGCCCTTTATGGGTTTGGTTATCAAGTAAAAATATTTTTTTATCGTTGAATGTGCCAGAAAATGACACCGGGATATCATTGATGTTTTCATTGTTATTTTGTAGCGTTATTAACTCGTTAAGAGATAAAGAAGCTTGAGTTTGATACTGTGAAATGCGCTCTAAGCGTTGTTCTTTTTCAAAAGCTCGAGTCGTTTGCCATATTCCAAGCTTGATTAATCCTGAAAATACAAGCAAAGTGAATATTACTACTAGCCAATTTAATTGACTGATATATTCTCGAAAATTAGCTAACTTCATACATTACCGTAAAAACTAATAACAACCTAAAACAACAAGAGAGAGTTTTGTGATTATAAAAATTATCATTTTAGGCCTGATGGCCTTTATGGTTTACAGCTTATTTAGTGCACTTATTTTAATGAATAAGAATGATCCAAATAAGCCAAGCATGTCTAAATTTATTGGTCGTCGGGTCATGACATCTGTAGTGATCGTGCTTTTACTACTCGTTGGCATTTTAACAGGTGTTATTACCCCTAACCCACGTCCTTTCTGAACAAATAAAGAAGGCGCTATAATAGCGCCTTTTTATCAATAAATATAACTTATATTTTTAGATGATATAAACAAATACAAATAAGAATACCCAAACTACATCAACAAAATGCCAGTACCAGCTTGCTGCTTGAAAGGCAAAGTGACTCTTAGGGGTAAAGTGTCCTTTAAATACACGGATCAACATAACGATCAGCATGATGGTACCTAAAGTAACATGCATACCATGGAAGCCCGTTAGCATATAAAAGGTATTACCATATATACCACTGTCTAAATAAAGCTTCATTTCATCCGCGTAACCATGAGCATACTCAAGGCCTTGGCAATATAAAAATACTAAGCCTAAAACACAAGTCACACCTAACCAAAACTTAAGCTGTGGACGTTTATCTTGCTCTAACGCCACATGGGCAAAATGGCAAGTTACTGAAGACGTCAATAATAAAATGGTATTAATAAGTGGTAAACCATACCAACCCATCGCTGTAGTTTCTGTGCCATCTGGTGTTTTGATTAAAGGCCAAACAGAACTAAATTCAGGCCATAAAACCTGACCAGTCATTAGATTATTATCAGCACCGCCTAACCATGGCACTGATAAAGTTCTGGCATAAAGTAATGCACCGAAGAATGCCGCAAAGAACATTACTTCTGAAAAAATGAACCAACTCATACCTTGACGGAATGAATTATCCATTTGATGACTATACTTGCCTGCCATCGATTCTGTGATCACATTATTAAACCAACCAAACAGCATATATATAACCAAGGCAATACCTGCCAGTAATATATAACCGCCGTAACCTGATTCGGCATTTTTTAATGCCGTAACATAATTTGCCGCACCAACAGCAATTAAAAACAGTGCTACTGCACCGACAATTGGCCAATGGCTTTGTGCGGGTACATAATATGTTTCATATTTTTTTGTCGTCATAACTATTCCCCTGTGTTTTTACGTTCCCGCTTAAGACTCAACTGCGCTAGTAATATCGTATAAAGTATATGACAAGGTTATTGTCGATACTTCTTCAGGTAACTCTGCATCTACGTAAAATTGTAGAGCCATTTCGATATCTTCTTGTGCTTTAAGTGGCTGCGAGTTGAAACAAAAACACTCTATTTTTTGAAAATAAATAGCCGCTTTACCGGGTGAAACTGATGGTACAGCTTGCCCAATAATATCTCTGGCTGATTCATTCTTCGCGTAAAACTTCACTAATTTCATTTCACCGGGATGTACTTTTATTTCATTTATCATAGGTTCAAACTGCCAAGGAATGCCCTTGGCGGTTCTACTGATAAATTGCACGGTAATGGTACGGCTTTCATCAATGCCATCTTCATTAACTTGGGCAGCAGTGGTCGCCGTTTTACCGTTTAATCCGGTGATATCACAAAACACGTCATATAACGGCACCATGGCAAAACCAAAGCCAAACATTGCAAAGACCACTAAAACTAATTTTTTAACGGTTTTAGTCGTTTTGTTGTCTTTTTCTGACCTTTCTTGGTTTTGCTCAGTACTCATTATATTTCCTATTGTCCCTTTATATCTTCTGGGTTAGGTGGTGTTTCAAATGTATGGTAAGGCGCAGGACTTGCAACTGTCCATTCCAAACCTTCAGCACCATCCCAAGGTTTCGCGCTAGCTTTTTCGCCACCTCTAATACACTTAATAACAACTACTAAGAATATTAATTGTGATAAACCAAAAGCAAAGCCACCAATACTCACCCACTTATTGAAGTCAGCAAATTGTAAAGCATAATCAGGAATACGACGTGGCATACCTGCAAGCCCTAAAAAGTGCATTGGGAAGAATAAGATGTTTACTGAGATTAATGAACACCAAAAATGTGCTTTACTCCACTTGTCGTTATACATATGACCTGTCCATTTAGGCAACCAGTAATAGGCACCTGCATAGATAGAAAATAATGAACCCGTTACCAATACATAATGGAAATGAGCAACTACAAAGTAAGTATCATGATATTGAAAATCGACTGGCGTTAACGCAAGCATCAAGCCAGAGAAACCACCAATGGTGAATAAAATCACAAAGGCAATTGAAAATAACATCGGTACTTCAAAGCTCATTGAACCGCGCCACATCGTCGCAACCCAGTTAAAGACTTTTACGCCCGTTGGTACAGCAATCAACATAGTACAATACATGAAGAATAGCTCACCAAATAGTGGCATCCCTGTAGTAAACATGTGATGCGCCCAAACGATAAATGACAAGAATGCAATTGAAGCAGTTGCATATACCATTGAGCTGTAGCCAAATAAACGCTTACGAGCAAATGCTGGAATAATTGTCGATACAATACCAAACGCCGGTAAGATCATGATGTAAACTTCAGGATGCCCAAAGAACCAGAAAATATGCTGGAACATTACCGGATCACCACCACCAGCGGCGTCGAAAAAGCTCGTGCCGAAGTAAGTATCAGTTAACAACATTGTTACCACGCCTGCCAAAACAGGCATAACGGCTATCAATAAGTATGCGGTAATGAAAAATGTCCAAACAAATAATGGCATTTTCATATAGGTCATGCCTGGAGCACGCATGTTCATGATGGTTACGATAACGTTAATCGCCCCCATAATTGACGAGATACCCATAATATGAACAGCAAAAACAAAAAATGCTGTACTACCGTTTGAGTAAGTAGTCGACAATGGCGCGTAGAAAGTCCAACCAAAGTTTGGCGCACCTGATTCCATGAAAAATGAAGCAAGAAGAATTGAAAATGCAAAAGGCAAAATCCAAAAACTCCAGTTGTTCATTCTTGGTAATGCCATATCTGGCGCACCAATCATCATTGGGATCATCCAGTTAGCGAAACCAGTGAAGGCTGGCATAATTGCGCCAAATACCATGATTAAACCATGAACCGTCGTTAATTGGTTAAAAAAGTCAGGTTCCATGAATTGAAGACCAGGCTGAAATAACTCAGCACGGATCCCCATGGCTAATGCACCACCAACTAATAACATGATGAATGAGAACCATAAGTACAAAGTACCTATGTCTTTGTGGTTGGTTGTGTATAACCAACGCTTAATACCCGTCATTTTGTGATCATGATGATCGTCGTGCTCATGCGAGTCGTGAATAGCTTCTGTAGTCATTATTCTGCCTCCCTACTTAGCACTTGCAGCGATATCTGCGGGTTGAACAACATCACCTGAGTTATTACCCCAAGCATTACGCTCATAAGTGATAACTGCAGCTATGTCAGTTTTAGATAATTGAGCACCAAACGCAGCCATTGCTGGGTTTTTCTTGCTACCATTTAATACCATATCAATATGGGCATTTACATCACCAGTAATAATTGGGCTACCAATTAATGATGGGAATGCTGGTGGCATACCGGCTCCAGTAGGTTGATGACAGGCAGCACAAGCGGTGTTATAAACTTTTTCACCTTTAGCAACTAACTCATCTAATGAATATACTTTCGTTAAATCTTCAGCGGGAGCATCAACAACAGCGGCTTTAACTTCTTCAACCACTTGCTCAGCAGCTGAACTAGCACTGCCACCTGAGGCAGCTTGAACATCAGCAGCTTGAACCAAATCACCGGTATTATTACCCCAAGCATTACGCTCATAAGTAACAACGGCAGCAATTTCTTTCATGCTAAGTTGCTTACCATAGCCTTGCATACCTGTACCAGCTTTACCGTTGAAAACGATATCTATGTGATCAGCAACACTACCTGTAGTAGCAATAGGGCTACCTTTAAGTGCTGGAAATGCCGGTGGCAAACCTAAACCTGTTTGTTGGTGACATGCAGAACAATAAGCGTTGTAAGTTGTTTCACCTAATTGCATTAATTCATCTTTTGATAGAGATGCATTTAATGAAGCCGCTTCTGCAGCTGCAGCGTCAGCATTTAATTGATTTTGTTCTTCAATCCAAAGGGCATAATCCGCTTCAGATTTCACTTCAACAACCACTGGCATAAAGCCATGATCTTTACCACATAGCTCAGCACACTGACCACGGTAAATACCTGGTTCTGGCACTATCGCCCAAGCTTCATTTATAAAGCCAGGGTTAGCATCTTGCTTAACAGCAAATGCAGGAACCCACCAAGCATGAATTACATCATCAGATGTAATTAAGAAACGAATTTTTTTATTCACAGGAATAACAAGATGTTTATCAACTTCTAAAAGGTAATTTTCCCCTTTAGTTTCACCGGCACCATCTTGGTTTTGATATTGCGCGCTAGGTGTTGATAATACTGAATAGAATTCAATATCTTGATCAAAATATTTGTAATGCCATTTCCATTGCGACCCAGTAATTTGAATAGTGATATCTGAATCTTCATTATTCTCCATACTGATTAAAGTTGTCGTTGCAGGAATTGACATGCCAATAAGAATAATAATTGGTATAACTGTCCAAAGAATTTCCACTTTAGTGCTTTCGTGGAATGATGCAGCTTCTGCGCCTTTTGATTTGCGATGAAAAATCATCGACCAAATCATAGCGCCAAACACTACAACACCAATAGCAGTACAAATATAAAGTGCGAACATATGAAGATCATATACTTCGTTACTTATTTCTGTGACACCTTTGGTTAGATTTAACTGTGAATCTGCCCAAGCCATTCCAGGAATTAACAATCCCATGAGTAGCCAACTTAGGTTACGTCTTTTCACTCGACATCTCCTTACCCTTCTGTGTTCAAAAACCGTCAGCATAGTTATGATTAACTGATACGCTAGTTTTTGTTATTTGTGTTTATTTTTGTTGTTAAGTGACGATTTTTTAAACAAGAAAAGTTCGTCTTATCGTTATACATGTTCACTTTCCGCACTAGAATTACTTAAAAGTTAATCTAGGTCAATTCATAATTCCTTACAAATACCAGAAAAACCTCAATAACAACAATAGAGTAGGAGCTCTAAACTGGTTGAGGTCTTATTATACAAGGCCTTGCTGGTATGTTTATTTATTGAGCAAACACTCTAAAAAAAGTTTTTTGACTCTAAAAACATATGATTACTATTTATACAAAAACCGCATAAGTAGAGAATTATAGTAGGAGATGGGAATTTTTGCTTTTATGTGCTTACAAAACAATAGAAATGTGTTTAAGAGAGGAAAAAGGCAGACTTTGTTAAAATTTTAATAAAAGTCTGCCATAAACATCTATGAGATACATATTAAGTTTGTTCACAACTCATAAATATTTGATGGAAGTAAAAACTTAATAGACTTGAGATTACATCCAATCAGCAGTTCTAATAACGCCAACTGCAATACCTTCAACATTAAAATGCTGAGAGGTTAAATCAACCTTGATTGTTCCACTTTACCCTGGTTGACCAGAAGTTATTGAAAAACATGGATAAGACATTAAAAATAATACAATAGTGTAGATGGATTCTGTATACTTTCGTCGTTTTCGAGCTGCTTGCTATTTTTTGAATAAATCATTTCTCTGCAAGTCAGTGATTGTCGCTACTAGATTATGAGTAATGTATTCATGGAATTTACTGGTAAGAGTTTTAGAGTTATTTTATTTACACTTTTGAGTCTGTTTGCTAGCAGTGTGCTAGCTACTTCTCCTGCTCCCACTGCCATAATAGCTATAGGGAATGCAGCTTCCCCACTGATCGGTAGTCAGGCTTGTTTCAGCGTAGATATTACCAATGGTGGTAGCGATACCGGCTTCGGACCATATTTTCGTTTGATTTTGCCTACAGATCTCACTTTTGCTTCAGCCAGTTTTCTAGGTCAAGCAATAACCTCAGATGTTCTTGGTACTTTTCCTGCTGCACCAAACAATCAAATCGCTGATACTCGGGCAGGTAATGAAAACATCAGTGGGGATGAAGATTATAGCCTGATTAACCTTGTTTTACCGTTGGGTAGTTTGTCTAATGGCGGACCTACAATTACAACTAATATTTGTATTGATGTTAGCACTTCAGCAAAATTGGCCACACCGCTAAATGTCAGTTTACAACCAGTTTTACAATATGGTGATACTGCCACAGGTGACAATGGGTCTATTAGTGGCTCGGTTACAACAGGTCAAATCACCCCAACCTTAATGAATTTTACTACCAATAATAATGCTCCTGCTGGCAAGCAAGTACCTGGCACCACTTTTGGTTTAACTTATCAACAGGTCATCAATGTTGCCGAAAACCAATTAGTCACAGCGGTGACATTCGACGAAACTTTCTCAAACGACTTAAGTTTTGATCAATTTACACCAACAAACCCCTCCGGTGGTACTAGTTGTGTTTACGGCTCGTCTCCTGTAACCAACATGGATATGAACTGTGCGGCGATATTTGGTTTGTCTGCCGCCGTTGATGTCTCCAGTGGATTTGATGCTCATATCAATGATATTCTTGATCAAGGTAGCTGTGCTATCCAAAACATCACCCATAATAGCACTCTCGATGGCACTTATAATGCTTTTGCATTACCTCAGGCCAACAACTCTAATTCAGTCAGTGCCCGCCATTTAACCCTGATTAAATCACTTAGTGGTAATACTTTTAACCCTGGTGACACTATTACTGTATCAGGGACGATCCGGGTCAGTGATTTTTCCACAGTAAATAACCTGATTTTTACCGACCAGATCCCTGATGGTTTAACTTTTGGGACCCACAGTGATTTAACCATTAATGCCGGTGGTTCAGTAGCTATAGTACCGATTAGTGCAGATACTGGTAGCGGCACCAGCACGGTAACTTATGATCTAACTGCTATCAGTGGCAATATCTCCGGAGGGAGTCGAATCGATTACAGCTACACACTCACTGTTGATGTCAGTTATGACAATAGCGATCCTATTTTAGCTTCAGATAGTTTCACCATAAATGGCACTGCAACATACAGCCTTACTGGTGGAGCTAGCAATTGTACGGACGTTGACAGTGCAGGATTAACCATCACAGCCGTTAGTTTTAGTACTGAGATAATCAACCCTCAAGCTGAGTATGTCCCTGGTGACGTTGTCACTTTCAGGTTAAGTATGTCAGTACCCTCTGGTGATACACAAAGTATCGCGTATAAAACTTATTTCCCATTGCCGATATATGATGTAACGAGTATCAACACCACTTTTAATAATGATATTGTTCACGCGGCCACTGATACTATGGCTTCAACGCCTAATACTATTACTGTAGATGCGGCCACTAATGCTTTGATTATCAATTGGCCAAATATTAACACCCACAGTGCGCAAGTCTTAGCTGTTGATGTGGATGTTAGCGTAACTGATGATCCATTTGCTGATAATTTATTTTTAACTACATTGTTTTCTGGTCAGGCTAGTAATACACCAGCTGTGATCAGTGCTGATGTTAATCCTGTACAAATGAATGTGCGTAATGCCCACTTAACTATTACCAGTGGAATTAGCGCTATCAGCCATGATGGTACTATAAGTAATCCCGCTTCAAATCCGACCAATAGTGATGCAAATGGTGTAGATGCAGGCGACACCATGACCCAAACTATCACCATAACCAATGATGGTGGTTCAGCGGCATATAAAATAAATATTAGCCAACCAGACTTAGCAGATTTTTCTGGTTACACGCTCACTGCCGCTACCCTCAATGGTGGTGATATTACTGGCGATCTGACAGGCTCTTTATCTACTACTTTAGTGCTTGATAGTGGCACTTCATTACCTGCAGGGCAGAGCATTATTTTAGTCTACACTTACAACTTGGCCCAAACGGTTGAAACTACGGAACTTTTACAACCGCAAACCTCGGTTACTTGGTCGGCCAGTACAGCCAGTGCTACGGCCTTCCCTGCAGAACAAGCTGATTTCGACATCAAGATCGCCGACATTAGCATTGCCGCCATAGTCGCCGCAGTAACTCCCGAAGGTAATTTAGGTAAATTTGTTGTTGGCGATACTGTCACTTATCAAGCCAATGTCACCCTACCAGAGGGGACAGTCACCGATTTGGTGGTCAATTTTTCCTTGCCAGCAGGATTGGAATATGTCGCCGCCAGCAGTAATGTATCAACCGCAGGATTTACCGGTACCATTGTGGGTTCAAGTGAAGTAACTTCGGGCCTGATTGCTACTGGTCAAACTCGAGAATTTACATTTACTGGCGATAGCACCACGACCAATAACAACAATAACGCCGACAATACCTTTACTATAACCTTAGATGCTTTGGTTAAAGATGATGCCGCCAATGCTGCAACATCTAGCGAGCAGACTAAAACGCTTGATATCAGCGCCAGCTATCAAAACTCACAAAACACTCCTTCTGACAGTGACACTCAAAACTTTACCGAACATGATCTTGATGTCACCACAACGGTAGCTCCGGACAACAATTTACAACCAGGAGACACCGCCACTATATACTTTGTAATCACTAATGACGGGACAGCTCCTGCTTATGATGTTGACTTCAGTAACATCGTTGACGGTGACTTATTTGATTTAACCACAGTAGCTACAGGTTCTGCTGGTTGTGGTTATGCCAATCCTAATTTTACTTGTACGTTTGCCTCCATCGCTGTCGGTGCTAGCGAAACCGTCAGTTATACTGTTAATGTTCAAGCTAATGTAATCACAGGTTCCGATTTCACTATCACGGGTACTGCCACGGGCGATAGTCAAACTGGCGTAGTTGCTGGCGAGCGCGATCAAAGTAGCAACGGCAACGACGTTGCTTCAACTCAAGCTTTGGGCATCGATGCTCTAACAGTTATCGCCACTTCGGAAACCTTCACTACTACAGCAGCTACTGAGCCATTAGCCATCGGTGAAACCATCACCTATGAATTGGTTATTAATATCCCAGAAGGTATCAGCCAACAAACCACCAGTAACGATTTTGTTAGTTTCGCATTACCAGCCGGTTTACAATATATTGCCAATAGCAGTTTAGTGCGTGCGGTTTATGATACAACTCTTACTTCAGTGACTTTAGGTGGCGCCCTACCATCCACAGACAGCGCATTAGAGCCAACCGTTGATGATGCAGCGAGCATTATTGGGCAATCACTGACCTTTGATTTAGGTAATGTTGACAATAACGATAGTGACGGCAATGCCGAGCAAATAATAGTAACCATTACCGCTTTAGTACTTAATACCGATACCAATACTACTGGCCACAACCTAGTAACAACTGGCGCAGTAAATTACCTCAATCAAGCCTCTGCAGATCAGGTAGACAGCAGTAACCACAGCTCAAAAGTATTGTTACCCGCAGTATCGTTAACTCATACCGCAAATCCAACTTCAGTAGAGGGTAGTGATGTTGTCACCTATACGTTAACTGCCACTAACACAGTAGGAACCAACAGTACCAATGGTTATGATTGGGCATTGGTTGGTTCGATGCCAGCAATATTAAATAGCCCATCTCTCACCGCCGCAATACTATCCCGTGGCAGTCTAGATATCAGTGCCTGTGCAGGCTTTGCTGGTAATAACCTAACAGTAGATGGCAGTTGTTTAACGGGTGGACAAAATGGTGCTGAACACTACCTCGCACCTGGTGAAAGTATCACTATTATTTATCAAGGTACTGTTGACCCTAGTGTTGGTTTTGAACAAACGATTGATACTACAATGGACTTCACCATAACCAGCTTGCCAGGCAGTAATGGCGCAGCAGCACCGGGTGCAGCTGGTAGCGATAAAGGTGAACGAATAGGTGATAACACCAACAATGATTCAGCACAAGCGGTCAATGATTTAGTTGCCATGTCAACAGCTACCATTACAGCCAACGCCCCGGCATTGAGCTTAGTTTCGTCCAAAACACATGCTCCAATACTGGACAAAACCAGTCTGACAGCCACTTTCTCTGTTCCTGTAGGCACCAGTAACAATTTTATTTATACATTAGACTTGCCTGATGGTTTGCATTACCAAAATGATACCATCTCGATAACCCTGCCCGGCAGTAACTTCAGCGCGACCTTGTCACCTAACACCACGCCCGGAGCAGGTACAGATCCAATAAGTTTAGACTTTGGCACCCTCTCTAACAGTGCAGGCACGGCACAAACAGTGACTATTGTTGTTGATGTCATAATTGACAATATACTGGCAAACCAAAACACTACCTCACTGACGGCCACTGCTGGTTTAAGTTATACCGGTGTGGTCACTGCGCCATCAGATACGGCTACTGTTACAGTGATAGAGCCAAACCTGACCATCACACAATTAATCACCGCAGGCAATGTTGGCAGTGCTGTTGGTGATACCATTAGTTATCAAGTTACCGTCAATAATACTTCTACCAATGCCACCGCTTATCAGGTCAATTTGGCCGAGTTATTACCACCTGAGCTATTAGGCGCACCAGATGGTGCTGGCGCAGGACCTATTTTTACCAATATCAGTGTGACTAACCCTGCAAATGCCATAGTGTTAAATAATACTGCTACACCTTTGACCTCAGCGCATACCAGCATCAGTACTACCAACAATACTAACGATACTTTAAGTTTCAGCGCCTTTGATTTACCACCAAGTACCACCTTAACTTACAGTTATGATGTGGTAGTTGCTAACGGGGTAAATATTGGTGATAGCGTCATCAATGCCTCTAGTGCCGACTATAATTCCCTGGTCGACGGCAGCGGTCGTAGTGGTACCAGTAGCAATGACGATGATAATGATGCTGACTTAGATAACTACTTTGAGAATGACAGCAGTACGTTATTTTTCAATGATATTGCCTTACAACACAACCTCACCAGTGGTCAGCCGGATAATAACTTTGCCGTTGGCGAAACAGTCAGCATAGACATTCGACTTGATTTGGCAGAAGGCACCACCAATGGCGTCACGCTCAGCCAGCAAATTGATTCCGGCTTGACATTTGTTAGCGCCAGCATAGTCGCAGGAGGCCATATCAGTTACACCGG
>Ga0209291_1002817_pt1 | contig 13594 bp, 9 predicted proteins | sample GOMGulsemesocosm_FD_184633 | JGI IMG/M metagenome (GOLD analysis project Ga0209291, IMG submission 184633) | Methane-oxidizing microbial communities from mesocosms in the Gulf of Mexico - GOM9B Gulf of Mexico (SPAdes) (version 2) | ecosystem: Environmental > Aquatic > Marine > Cold seeps | place...
TCTACGAACTTGAATAACTTGATCTTGTAACTGTTGTGTTGACATGTTGAGTTGTTAAAAATATGATGCAAAAATAGATTTTTAATGCCTATTATAAAAACTATTATCTAAGCAATTATTAACTAATATTCTGTTTTGCTAACAATTTTGATTTTATTAAGATTTACTTATCTATTAGTTGTTATATTTGCTTCCATATTAAACGATAAATTTTGTTTAATATAAAGAGGTTTTCCTCAATAAAAATAATGTTAATCCATATCTTTATGTAAGCACATAAAGAGAATTGATTTTGATATATGCAATTTGAAATAAACGCAAAAGATGCTCAGTCTAAAGCAAGAGCTGGGAAAATGACTACCGATCATGGAGTTATTGAAACTCCTATATTTATGCCAGTTGGAACTATTGGTACTGTAAAAGGAGTTCATCAAACAGAGCTTAAAAATGAAATAAACCCTGATATTATTTTGGGTAATACATACCATTTGTATTTACGCCCTGGTATGGAAATCATGGAAAAAGCAGGTGGATTGCATAAATTTATGAATTGGGATAGGAATCTTTTGACAGATTCAGGCGGGTACCAAGTATATTCACTTTCTTCTAATAGAAAAATAAAAGAAGATGGTGTTAAATTTAAATCACATATCGATGGTTCTTATCATTTCTTTTCTCCCGAATTTTCGATGGATGTTCAAAGGAGTATAGGGGCTGATATTTTTATGGCATTTGATGAATGTACACCTTACCCATGTGATTATAATTATGCTAGACGTTCTATGCATATGACACATCGTTGGTTGGATAGATGTATAAAGCATAATGAAAAAACTCCAGTTAAATATGGTCATGATCAAGCTTTTTTTCCGATAGTTCAAGGAAGTACTTATAAAGATTTACGTAAACAATCAGCAGAATTTATTGCGTCGAGAGAAGCAGTAGGGAATGCTATTGGTGGTCTTTCAGTAGGAGAACCAGCTGAGGAATTATATGGTATGACAGAAGTTGTTTGTGAAGTGCTACCTGAAGATAAACCACGATATTTGATGGGAGTTGGAACTCCGATTAATATTTTGGAAAATATTGCTTTAGGGGTAGATATGTTTGATTGTGTTATGCCAACACGTAATGCACGTAACGGAATGTTATTTACTGCTTACGGATCTATAAATATTAAAAATAAAAAGTGGGAAGCTGATTTTTCTGCTATAGATGAAATGGGTATCACATGGGTTGATACGTATTATTCAAAGGCATATGTTAGGCATTTGTTTACGGTAAATGAAATGTTAGGTAAACAAATTGCAACTATTCATAATTTAGGTTTTTATTTATGGCTAACTAGAGAAGCTAGAAAACATATTATTGCCGGAGATTTTAGAGAATGGAAAGACAAAATGGTAAAACAAATGGATAATAGACTGTAATGTTAAAAATTCTTGACCGATACATATTAAAGAGATATTTAGGTACATTTTCTGTAATGTTACTTTTGTTTATTCCTATTGGAATAATGGTTGATTTATCAAGTAAAATTGATAATATTATTGAAAGTAATGCTCCTTTAGATTTGGTCATTAATTTCTATTTTAACTTTACTATTTATATTGGTTATCTATTATTTCCATTATTTTTATTTTTATCAGTAATTTGGTTTACATCAAAACTGGCAAATAAAACAGAAATTATAGCTATTCTAAGTTCTGGAGTGTCATTTAATAGGTTTTTACGCCCATATATAGTTGGTGCAACATTAGTGGCTGTTTTCTTTTTTTTAGTTGGGATGTTTGTATTGCCTAATTCTAGTAAAGAATATAATGAGTTTAAATATAAATATCTTCATAAATATAGAAAGGATAAAGAAGACGGAGTTACTTTTAGACAGATAAATGATAATGAATACATTTATGTTTCTAGTTTTGATTCTAAAAGCAAAGCTGGTTATAACTTTACTTTAGAACATTTTGAAGGAAATGAGCTAAAGCATAAAATTCAAGCAACAAAAATTCAATATAAAGAAAAAGATTCATCTTATAAATTATCACAATATATAAGAAGAAATGTAGGGGAACATCATGATGAAATTATAAGAAAAACGAGGAAAGATACTATTTTTGATTTTGACTTAGATGACTTAACACCAGTTAAATATATTGCTGAAACAAAAAGTTATACTGAACTAAATGAGTTTATTGAAAAAGAGAAGAAAAGAGGATCCAGTTTTGTAAGTAGATATATTGTCGTTAAGCATAAACGATGGAGTATTCCGGTATCGGCATTTATATTAACCATTATAGCTGTTGCAGTATCTGCAATGAAGCGTAGAGGAGGGATGGGAGTAAACTTAGCTTTAGGTATTGCTTTGGCCTTTATATTTATATTTATTGATAAAATTTTTAGTGTAATGGCAGATCAATCTGGATTTAATCCATTATTGGCTGTATGGTTGCCTAATATTACATTTGGTATACTTGCCATTTACCTATTAAATAATGCAAAACGATAAACTCAAAAGCTACCTGCATTTACACCTCATTGTATTTATTTGGGGGTTCACAGCAATTTTAGGGAAATTACTTACTATTGATGCTGTAGCATTAGTTTGGTATAGAATGCTGTTGGCTAGTATTATAATATTTGTCTATGTAAAATATAAAAAGATACCTTTAGGTGTCACAAGACGTCAAATTTTAAGTTATATTTTTGGAGGAGTTGTAATTGCTGTACATTGGGTTACATTCTTTTATGCAATTAAAATATCTAATATATCTATTGCTTTAGCAACTATGAGTACTGGGGCCTTCTTTACAATTTTTATTGAAGCGTTATATAAAAAGAAGAAAATTGATATTTATGAATTGATTTTTGGAGTACTTGCTATTATTGGATTATATATAATTTATAGTTCAGAAATTAGTCTTCAATTAGGAATATTTGTAGCATTATTGTCGTCGTTTTTATCAGCTTTATTTTCAGTATTTAATGTCGATTTTGTGAAAGAAAAGAGTGCTACAGTAATATCGTTTTATGAAATCCTTTTTGGAGTATTAGCAGTTACTATTTTTTTAATTTGTAACGGTGAGTTATTAAGCAGTGACTTTTTTCATTTAGAAACATTAGATTATGTATGGTTATTTGTTTTAAGTAGTGTTTGTACTGCGTATGCTTTTATTGTGTCAGTAGATTTGTTGAAAAAACTTAGCGCTTTTACAGTAATGTTGACAATAAATTTAGAACCTATATATGCAATTGTATTAGCTATAATTCTGTTTCCAGATAATGAGAAAATGTCTTTTTCATTCTATTTGGGTGCTGGATTAATACTTTTAACGGTGCTAGTTAATGGTGTTTTAAAAACGGTTAAAAAGAAGAAGGGAACCTAAGCCAATTTTATTGGATAGAAAAAAAACAACAAAACCTTAATTAATTATATTGATTCATTGGTAAAGTTTTTATATTTGCTTTGCTAATAAATAACGACTAAAAACCATTATGGAATATTTAGATTTTGAGCTTCCTATTCAGGAGTTAGAAGAACAATTAGAAAAGTGTGCGGTTTTAGGGAAAGAAAGTGATGTTGATGTTACTGAAACCTGCAAACAAATTGAAAAGAAACTAGCAGAAAAGAAAAAAGACATATATTCAAACCTTTCCCCTTGGCAGCGTGTTCAAATGTCAAGACACCCATCTAGACCATATACTTTAGATTATATTAAAGCTATTTGTGGTGATGAATTTGTTGAGTTACATGGTGACAGAAATGTACGTGATGACAAAGCAATGATTGGTGGATTGGGTAAAATTGGAGGTCAATCATTTATGATTATTGGTCAGCAAAAAGGATTCAATACAAAAACACGTCAATACAGAAACTTCGGTATGGCTAATCCTGAAGGATATAGAAAAGCTTTACGTCTAATGAAGTCTGCAGAGAAATTTGATATTCCTGTAGTTACCCTTATTGATACTCCAGGTGCTTATCCAGGTTTGGAAGCTGAAGAAAGAGGTCAAGGTGAAGCAATTGCTAGAAACATCTTGGAAATGACTCGTCTTAAAGTTCCAATTATTTGTGTGATTATTGGTGAAGGAGCTTCTGGTGGAGCTTTAGGTATAGGAGTAGGAGATAAAGTATTGATGTTAGAAAATACCTGGTATTCTGTAATTTCACCTGAGTCATGTTCTTCAATATTATGGAGAAGTTGGGAATATAAAGAACAAGCAGCTGATGCATTGAAACTGACTGCTACTGACATGAAAAAACTAGGTTTAGTAGATGAAATAGTTAAAGAACCTTTAGGGGGAGCTCATAGAGATAGAGCACAAACTTTTGAAGTTGTAACTAAAGCAATAATAAAATCTTTTGAGGAATTTAAAAAGTTATCACCAAAAGAATTAGTAGAACAACGAATGGAGAAATATTCTACTATGGGAGAGTTTAATGAGTAAGTTTCATTAAAATCAATAGCTTAAAAAAAACCGAAGTTATAACTTCGGTTTTTTTATCGTTATTAACAATGAAATCGACTTATTAACAACTTGATTGTTAATTACCTGTGAACTACTAAAACTTAAATAAGCTTTAAAAAGAACTACATTCGTTGCCATGGAAAACCCCAATTTTGTAAAAGGATATCAAGTAGATAAGAGCACACTAATTAATTTAGAGAAAGGAAAAATCCCTCCGCAAGCAATTGATTTAGAGGAAGTTGTGTTAGGGGCAATGATGGTTGATAAAAAAGGGGTTGATGATGTAATTGATATTTTACATCCAGAAGCATTCTATAAACAAGCAAATCAATTTATTTTTGAAGCAATATTTACACTCTTCGAAAATTCAGAGCCAGTCGATTTATTAACTGTTTCGCACCAATTAAAGAAAGATGAGAAGTTAAAGTTAGTGGGAGGAGACTTTTACTTGATATCTTTAACTCAAAAAGTATCATCTTCAGCGCATATTGAATTTCATGCACGTATTATTTTACAAAAATTTATTCAACGTAGTTTGATTAAAATTTCAAGTGAAATTATTGAGGAAGCATATGATGAAACAAAAGATGTTTTTGATTTATTAGATAATGCAGAAGCAAAACTATACGAAGTAACTCAAGGGAATATTAAAAAATCTTCTGAATCAGCAAGAGATTTAGTACATCTTGCTAAAAAGAAAATTGAAGAAATTTCTCAACAAGATGGTACAAGTGGTACGCCAACTGGGTTTACTAAATTAGATGCGTTAACTTCAGGTTGGCAACCTTCTGATTTAATTATTATAGCTGCTCGTCCTGGTATGGGTAAAACAGCTTTAACATTAACAATGGCTCGTAATATTGCAGTTGATGCAAATAAAGGGGTAGCGTTCTTCTCTTTAGAGATGTCATCAGTACAGCTGATTACACGTTTAATTTCTTCAGAAACTGGATTGTCTTCAGAGAAATTACGTACAGGAAAATTAGAGAAACATGAATGGGAGCAATTAAATGTAAAGGTAAAAAACTTAGAAAAAGCTCCGTTATTTATAGATGATACTCCATCATTATCAATATTTGATTTAAGAGCAAAAGCTAGACGTTTATCTTCTCAATATGATATAAAAATTATAATGATAGATTATTTGCAGTTAATGACTGCAGGTGGATCTGGTAAAAACGGGAACAGAGAACAGGAGATATCAACAATTTCTAGAAATTTAAAAGCACTTGCTAAGGAACTTGAAATACCAGTTATAGCATTGTCTCAATTATCACGTGCTGTTGAATCCAGAGGAGGGAGTAAAAGACCATTGCTTTCAGATTTAAGGGAATCTGGAGCAATTGAGCAAGATGCTGATATTGTATCGTTTATTTATCGACCTGAATACTATAAAATTGATGAATGGGATGATGATGAGCGTTCACCTACTGATGGACAAGGGGAGCTTATTATTGCAAAACATAGAAATGGTGGTTTGGAAAATATACGTCTGAAATTTATTGGTCACTTAGGTAAGTTTGATAACTTAGATGATTTTAGTACTCCTTTTGAAATGCAATCGTCTATGAATGATAACCCATTTGCTACAGGTACTTTACCTAGTCCAGAAGATGCTTTTGGAAGTACAATGAATTCTAATCAAGGATTTAATGACGATGAAGTTCCTTTTTAGGAATTTGAAAACAGATTAATATAAAAAAAGACTTATTTGTTAAATAAGTCTTTTTTGTTTTATAAAAATAAATTTTACACTTATTTTAAGTATCTTTTGACTCATGAAAAAAAGAATTCTACTAATACTTATTTTATTCTATTCAATTAGTAATTATGCGTCTTATATATTAGTTCCAATGGATGCTGAAAGCCAAAAAAATCATTTAAAAGCTTATGGTATCACATACTGGCTATTAGAAAAACAGCTGAAAGTAAAGTGGTTGTTGAATTATAGAGGGGGGGCTTTTTTAATTGCTGATACAAATGGTGTTCGTAAAGAATGTACTATTAGAGGGGTTTCATTTGAAGTATTATCAAATTCAAAAACTGAAGAAATACTGAAAGGAATTAGCAGTCCTTCGGTAAATCAAGAGGCTGTTATTTTAGAGAAAGCACCAAGAATAGCAGTTTATGCACCAAGCTCTAATTTACCTTGGGATGATGCAGTAACAATGGCATTAACCTTTGCAGAAATACCTTATGAAAAAATTTATGACGAAGAAGTTTTACAGGACGCTTTGATTGCATATGATTGGTTGCACTTACATCATGAAGATTTTACTGGTCAATACGGTAAGTTTTATAGAAGTTTTAAGGCAGCTCCTTGGTATATTGAAAATAAAAAAAATGCAGAAGAACTTGCAGAAAAAATGGGTTATGCTAAGGTTTCGGAAGAAAAAAGAGCTGTAGCTTTAAAAATTAGAGATTTTGTAGTAGGCGGTGGGTTTATGTTCGCAATGTGTAGTGCAACAGATAGTTTTGATATAGCATTAGCTGCGACTAATGCTGATATATGTGAGCCAATGTTTGATGGTGATCCAAGCGATGCAAATTATCAAGATAAATTAGATTATAGAAATACTTTTTCATTCACAAATTTCACTTTGGAACGTGATCCTAATACCTATGAATTTTCAAGTATTGATATGACAACAAAGCGTAAAATTAAAAAAGAGTTAGATTATTTTTCGTTAATGCAGTTTTCTGCAAAATGGGATCCAATTCCTACAATGTTATGTCAAAATCATACACAATTAATTAAGGGGTTTATGGGACAAACTACCTCTTTTGAGCGTGAAGAGTTAAAGTCTACGGTATTAGTAATGGGGGAAAACAAAACTAATGGAGAAGCAAAATACATTCATGGAATTAAAGGAAAAGGATTTTTTACCTTTTATGGTGGGCATGATCCAGAAGATTATCAACATAGAGTAGGGGACCCAAAAACAGAACTGGAACTACACCCAACTTCTCCAGGGTATCGTTTAATATTGAATAATGTTTTGTTTCCTGCAGCAAAAAAGAAAAAGCAAAAAACCTGAGCAATAAAAAGTTTTTGTGCTATCTTTAAAAATACGAGCTAGTTTTAGAGGTTTATAAGTAACATAATGACTGAAAAATTCAAAAATAAATACGGAAGAACAACCACGCTTTCATTAAAAGTGTTTTACACTTTGTCTGTAAGTACTTTTCTTTTCTCATTGTTTTGTTATTTTCAAATAGGTGTAAGAGGTGTTGTTTTTAAAGCATTATTTACCTATTCCGTATTAAACTTTATAAATATTTTATTATTTTATCTACATAATAAAATAATTAAATCATATATAATAGCATCTTTTTTAGGCTATATTACATTACTTTTTATATGCTATTATAGTGGGGGGATTAACAGTCCTGGTATGTCATTCATGGTTTTATTAATATTTTTTGGATACCTAATTAAGAAAGCACATGGTAATTTATGGCTCATAACAGTTATGGTAACTGTTGCGGTTTTTTATATTATGCATATCACATCTTATGAATTTGTTAATGAAATAAACGAGGAGAATATTACTGAATTTAATTTATTATTTCTCTTTTTTTTAATCATATTACTCGGTGGTGTTTTTGGAAGAATGATGAATAAAACCAATAAAAAAATAAAAAAAGCAAAGTTAGAAATTGTAAAAAGAAATGATGAAAAAACGGTGATGTTAAAGGAAATTCATCACCGAGTTAAGAATAATTTACAAGTAGTTAATAGTTTATTACGAATTCAAGCAAGAGGTGTAACAGATGAAAAAGTGAAATTGATGTTTAAGGCGGCACAAAGTAGAGTAGTTGCAATGGCAAGGTTACATGAAAAAATATACAACACCAAAGACCTTAAAAACATCAATCTTAAAGAACATTTTAAGTTACTTATTAATGACTTAATAAATAGTAATAACCTAGATAAAGAAATATCCATAAATCTTCATATTGAATCAATACACATGTCAATAGACCGACTTTTGCCATTGAGTTTAATTATAAATGAATTGATTTCAAATTCATTAAAACATGCTTTTAATGATATGTGCTTAGGTGAAGTTTCTGTGAAATTTAATATAATAAATGAGTCTATGTGTAGGTTAGTTATTGGAGATAATGGAAATGGTTCTAATAAAGAAATATTGTCAAATTCAATGAATTCTACTGGAGTAACTCTTATAAAAACTTTTGTAAAACAGTTAAATGGAACAATCGAATTATTAAGTACCAACAAGGGCACTAGTTTTCAAATAATTTTTTCAAATATTTAGCTTAGTAAATTTATAATTCAAACAAGTTTTTTCGTAGTAAGGTTTTTTTTACTAACTTGTAGTAAATAGCTCACTATTAAACACATATAATTAAGGTCATAATGTGTATTGTTGAGGAGAAAGGAATAGAGAATGTCACAACTTACTTTTTTGAATAGAAGTTTTGGTAAAAGAACGCTACTTACAATTAAAGTATCTCTTACCTGCTCAATAATGACCTTAATTTGTTCGTTACTCTGTTTTTATGTTTTAGATATTAAAGGGGTGATTTTTTATTCCCTTATAACATATTCTATAGTTAATTTTTTAAATATTAGCTTATTTTTTAAACACGGAAGTTTAGAGGTAACTTATAATGTAATGTCAGTTTTGGCTTTTGCTGTAACTTATATTATTTGTTTATTTAGCGGAGGAGTCAATAGTCCTTTTTCATCTTTCTTGGTATTGATAATATTTTCTGGATATGCTACAAATGTTTTTTATGGGGATTTATGGTTGGTGATTGTGTCATTTGCTGTAGTGTCTCTTTATTGTATAAATATTTCTGAATATAGATTTACTAATTATGTAACTGAAGACGCTAAAGATGGGTTTAATTTTTTCTTTTTAATGTTTTTAATAGTTTTATTAGGCGGTGTTTTTGGTAGATTAATGAGCAAGAATAATGATTTAGTTTATAAATCTAAAAAGGAAATAGCAAAAAAGAACGAGGAAAAAACCGTAATGTTAAAAGAAATACATCATCGAGTAAAAAATAATTTGCAAGTAGTAAATAGCTTACTCCGTATACAAGCAAGAGGAGTTGATGATGAAAACGTAAAATTAATGTTTAAGCTCACTCAAAGTAGAGTTATAGCAATGGCAAGGTTACATGAAAAAATATATAATACTAAAGATCTTATGTATATAGACGTGAGAGATCATTTTAAATTGCTTATTAGAGATTTAATTCATAGTTATAACCTGGAGAAGAACATAGTAGCAAAGTTTAATATAGAGCCTGTTAAAATGTCTATAGATACATTACTTCCACTTAGTTTAATTATTAATGAATTAGTATCTAATTCATTAAAGCATGCTTTTAATGGTGTAAATAAAGGGGAGTTGTATATTGGTTTAAAAAATATAAATAATAATAATGATTATGAATTAATTGTTGGTGATAATGGTAGTGGTGCAACAGACTGTGTGTTGTCAGATATTATTAATTCAACGGGGCTTACTTTGATTAAAACTTTTGTAAAACAATTAAATGGAAATATTGAAGCTTTGAAAGAAAAAGCTGGTACAAACTTTAAAATTTCATTTTCAAATGTTAAAACTAAATAATATCAGTTAAGAGATAATGAAAAAGCCATCTAAGATGGCTTTTTCATTATTAGTGTTTCATTGCATTACAACCACAATCAGGTTTTGTAAAACTATTACTTTCCTTATGCCATGGAAATGCTTTATTGTATTTTGAGTTTTCCCAATAAAATTCTCCTCGTTTTTTTGGAGAGTTACCAATTTCATTCATCGTTTCGGTATCATATAAACGACCATTAATCATGGTATAAATAATACTCTCAGAATTTCTGATATCTTTTAAAGGATTTTTGTCTAGGACTATTAAGTCAGCTAGTTTCCCTTTTTTTAATGACCCAATATCATTACTAGCCCCAATATAATTGGCGCCATTGATTGTTGCGGCTTTTAATGCTTCATGATTGGTCATTCCACCTTGCTGTAATAACCATAATTCCCAATGCGCCCCCAATCCTTGTAATTGTCCATGAGCTCCTAAGTTTACTTTTACACCTGCATCACTTAGTGTTTTAGTGGTTTTGGAAACTAAAATATGTCCATTTTTATATTCCTCTTCAGGTAACATCATACGATGTCTTGAACGTGAATCTATAATGCCTCTTGGAGTATATTTTAATAACTTTTCATTTTCCCAAACATTAGTATTTTGATACCAATAATATTCACCGTTAACACCTCCATAATTTACAATTAATGTTGGTGTGTAGCCTACATTGCTTTTCCCCCAAAGTTCCAATACATCTTTATAAACAGGAGCAACAGGGATATTATGTTCTACTCCTGTGTGGCCATCCATAATCATAGTAATATTATGATAAAAATTAGATCCTCCCTCTGGTACTACAAATATTTCTTCTTCTCTAGATGCTTGTAATATCTGTTGACGCTGATCTCTTCTTGGTTGGTTATAACTTTTAACAGAGAGAGCTCCAAATGCTTTTGTACGTCTAATAGAAGAGCGAGCGTCTTCTAGATTATTTATAACAGCTTTAAAATCTCCTTCGGCACCATAAAGTATAAATCCAGTAGAGTAGAGTCTAGGACCTACTAGAGTCCCGTTTTTTTGTAATTCAGAAAGAGCAAAAACAGTTTCGGTATGAGCTGAAGGATCATGAACTGTTGTAACTCCATATGCTAAGTTTGCATAAAATTGCCAATGTTTTTGTGTAGTTAAGCCAAACCTAAAACCACCAATATGCGCATGAGCATCAATGATACCTGGCATAATTGTTTTTCCAGTTACGTCATAAACTTTTGCATTAGTTGGAATTTCGACAAATGAACTATTGCCGATTGCTTCAATTTTATTATTTTTTATGACTATAGTTCCATTTTTAATAACTTCATCACCTTCCATTGTAATAATTGTAGCTCCTTTAAAAGCTATTATTCCATTTGGCATGTCGGATTTCCCGATATGTTTTAGTGTCGTTCCTTTGTTTACCAGTTTTGCTTTTTCAGAAACTTGAGTAGTGTAATACTTGTTTCCTAGAGTCCAATTAATCGATTTACTATCTTTTGACCAATGTAAATTAATCCCTGCGTCTTTTGATAGTTGTGTTACAGGAATGGATTTTGTTTTGTCTGTTAAATCTAAAATTTGACCAGTTTTTGGCATTGGAGCCATATAAATTTTGTGCAAATGAATAAAAGCAATCCAATTCCCGTCAGGACTTGGTACTAATCTATTTCCGTGTTTTGATTTAATTATTGTTCTTTGGTCATATCCGTTTAAGTCAACACTTTTCAATTCTTTAGTTAAGTTACCAAAAAACACTCCTCCTTTTTGATATATAATTCTAGAGTTGTTGTGGCTAAAAGAAGGGTAATCTCCTTCTTTAGTTATGAATTTAATATTACTACCATCGGAATTCATTGTATATAAACCTGGATTTTTGCTAAAAGTTCTACCTTGTTCATTGTTACCAGGTTCTTTTCTGTACACAATTTTTTTACCATCATGTGAGTATGATGGATTTCTGTAAATTCCTTTTGTGGTACTTAACTTTTTAGGCGTGCCATTTTCTAATGAAAGATTATATATAGCTCCTAAATTTTCATCATTCCAAGTTACGTAAGTTATCGTTTTTCCATCAGGCGAAAAGGTAGGTTCAAATTCAAAATCGGTTCCTGTAGTTAGTCGTTTTGGAGTTCCTTTTGGTAGTTTCTTTGACCATAAATAACCTAAAGCATTATATACGACCAATTTTTTATCAGGTGAAGTTACAGCATTTCTAATTACTTTTACATTAAATGTTTTTGGAGCAACTGGTGTTTCAAATTCAATTGCTTTAGCTATTTTTATATGAGCATCAACCTGAAACGGAATGTTGGTAACTAGTAAGGAGTTGGTATTTATTTTATTGATTTTCCCTCCAGACCAGAATACAATATCTTCATTATTTGGCATCCAGTTAAAATTGGTATAAACACCAAATATAGCCCAGGCTTCTTGCTGATCTTTGTTTAGTTTATCATAAATAGGCCACTCTTCTCCAGTTTCTAAGTCATGAATATATAAAACAGTTTTTGTTCGTATTCGTTTTATAAAAGCTAATTTTTTACCATCTTTTGATATTTGTGGTCTAGCTGCACCACCTGGACCACCAGTAATACGTTCAATTTTACCAGTTTTCATTTCATACCTATTGATAACATAAATTTGACTGTTAGGATCTTTATTATATTGAAAATTTCCACCTGGATACATATCTTCACTATAATATAAAAACTTCCCACCTGATGATAAACTAGGTTCATTTACATCCTGTTGTTCATTTTTCTTTTTAGTTAACTGAATTCCACTTCCTCCAGATTTATGATACATCCATAATTCTCCAGCGCCAACGGATCTGCTTGAGGTAAAATGTTTACGTGCAATGATGTATTTGCTGTCATTTGTCCAAATAGCATTGTTGAGTAATCTAAATTTTTCTTTTGTTACCTGTTTAGCGTTTTCGCCATTAATATCCATAATCCAAATATTGTCTCCACCACCTGCGTCACTTGTAAAAGAAATAGCTTTACCATCAGGGCTAAAACGTGGCTGAACTTCAAAAGCCAGTCCTTTTCGTAATACAGTTGCATTTCCGCCATTAATATTCATTTTATAAATATCACCAAGTAGGTCAAATACAATATGTTTACCATCAGGACTAACATCAACGTTCATCCAAGTACCTTCGTTTGTATTGATTTTGATCTCTTTAAAGTTCCATTCACCTTCTGGGTTTGATACATCCCAATAATTATCTTTACTTTTCTCTTGACTAAATATGGTTAATGTTGTTATTAGTAATAATAGGGTAGTAGTTATTTTAATTGTATTCATAAGAATGTTATTTGCATTGATGTAGTTACGTAAAAATAACTTAATTAATATAATAAAAAAAGCCACCTATAAATAAGATGGCTTTTTAAGCGAGATAAATATGTTAAACGTTTTTATTTTACTTTGTCAACAATTGCTTTAAAAGCAGCTGGGTTGTTCATTGCTAAATCAGCTAAAACCTTACGGTTTAATTCGATGTTGT
>Ga0209291_1002818_pt1 | contig 13590 bp, 17 predicted proteins | sample GOMGulsemesocosm_FD_184633 | JGI IMG/M metagenome (GOLD analysis project Ga0209291, IMG submission 184633) | Methane-oxidizing microbial communities from mesocosms in the Gulf of Mexico - GOM9B Gulf of Mexico (SPAdes) (version 2) | ecosystem: Environmental > Aquatic > Marine > Cold seeps...
CATAAGTATCTTCTTGATTTTCAAAGAAATCAAATAAAGTATCACTATCAGTAATAGCTACTTGAGTCCCGTTTGTTTGTATTACTATTAAAGGGAACACAAACTCAAAACAGTCAAATTCATCCATACAGTCGTCACCATAATCAGAATCATAACTAGTATTATCATCACTACTTGTACTAGAGTTCGCTGCTTTTGCGGCATTTAAAGTAGTTTTTAATCGTTGTGTTAATGATTTTGGTGCTATATCAATGTTAGCATCATCACTTTCATTACATGAGACCATAAAAAACACAGCCACTAATAAAATTAACGAAAATAAATAATTTCTTTTTTTCATAATTAATAGGTTTTTAAGATTAGCAGTAAAATATATTCTTACTTAACTTTAAAACAGCCATGTAAGTTTTTTCCCTATGAAAAATAAAAATTTGTTATATGATATTCTGGTATACCTCAATAAAGCAAGCTAAGTACGCTTGATTTATTTTTGTGAAAATATTATTATTTTGCGTGTAATAATCGTGTTAATTTAATAGAAAGATCCGTTAAAATTATTTTAGCATTACCATTACGCTCTATGTGATAAATAGCGTCGTTTAATTCTTTATTAATTGCTAAAATATTATTTCCGTGTACAAAAGGAGCAAATTTCTCTAAAGAAAAGCCTTTTGTTTGAGTTTCTAAAAACACTAAATCTGTAGCTGTGTAATTTTGCAGTAAAGCTTGACGGAAAAAATCCAAACAATAATTTAAAAACAATTTTTGAGTTTCTCTACCTGTTTTAGCAATCGTTTCACTCCAGGAAATTAAATCGTTTATGGCAGTTTTGTTCCCTTTAGCCCTAAATGCAGCACGGACCCAAGTAATAAACCATTCTTCAAACTGTAAATCTTCTGAGTCTTGATTTAAAAAAGCAACTGCCTTATTGTAATTCCCATCCGCTTGATGTGCAATTTTTGTAGCTTCAGCAGGTGTGGTTTCAAAGTTAGCAGTCAATTCACTAACGATAGACTCTTCTGATAAAGCAGGAAAGTGTAATACTTGACAGCGAGATTTAATCGTATTAATTATTTGATCTTCATTTTCGGTAACTAATAGGAAAACTGTTTTATTAGGCGGTTCTTCTATTAATTTCAATAGTTTATTCGCGGCAGCATTATTCATTTTTTCTGCCATCCAAATAATCATGATTTTATAACCACCTTCATAGGATTTTAATGCTAACTTCTTAACTACATCTAGGGCTTCATCAACCCCTATTTGCCCTTGCTTGTTTTCAACTCCAAGGAGCTTATACCAATCGAATAAGTTACCATAAGGCTGTTCGGTTACAAAAGTTCGCCAGTCTTCTAAAAACAAATTACTTACTGCATGTCGCTTTACCTTATCATTGGTAGCAACAGGAAACGCAAAATGTAAATCAGGATGTGATAACTTATCCATTTTTAAATTACACGCATTGTTATCAACTCCACAAAGGATATGACGCGCATAAGCAATTGCAGTAGCTAATGTTCCGCAACCTTCAGGTCCTACAAACAATTGTGCATGCGGAATTCGTCCGTTATCAGCACTTGTTTCTAGATGACTGATTAAATGTTGTTGCCCTATGATTTTTGAGAAATCCATCACACAAATATAACCTAATATTGATGGTCGTCAAGAATTATCTAAACTTAAAAAGTAGTTTCAATCATTCACATAAAAAACTATCTTTGCAAAACGTATTTATCATACCCATCAAATAACAAACATACACAGATGAAAACCATACACAACTTTGATTTCAACTCAAAAAAAGCATTAATTCGCGTAGATTTTAACGTACCCTTAAATGATGAATTTAAAGTTACTGACGCTACACGTATTGAAGCTGCTAAACCTACTATAATTAAAATTTTAGAAGATGGTGGTAGCTGTGTATTAATGTCACACTTAGGACGACCAAAAGGAGTTCAAGATGAATTTTCTTTAAAGCATATAGTAGCTACTATTGAAAGTGTTATTGGTGTTGAAGTAAACTTTGTAGAAAATTGTGTTGGTACAGAGGCTGAAGCTGCTGTAGCTAATTTAGGAGAAGGTAAAATTCTATTATTAGAAAATTTACGTTTCCATGAAGAAGAAGAAAAAGGAGATACAGCGTTTGCTGAACAATTGTCAAAATTAGGAGATATTTATGTAAATGATGCCTTCGGAACTGCGCATAGAGCACATGCTTCTACAAGTGTTGTGGCTTCTTATTTTGGAGAAAATAAATGTTTTGGAAGCTTATTAGCTAAAGAAATTGAAAGTATTGAAAAAGTAATGACTTCTGGTGAAAAACCTGTTACTGCAATTTTAGGAGGAGCAAAAGTATCTTCTAAAATTACCATTATCGAAAATATATTAGATAAAGTTGATCATGTAATTATTGGTGGAGGAATGACCTTTACCTTTATAAAAGCATTAGGCGGACAAATTGGAAACTCTCTTGTAGAAGATGATTATTTAGAGCTGGCAAAATCAATATTAGAAAAAGCGAAAGCGAAAGGGGTAGAAATTCATTTACCTGTAGATGCCTTAATTGCTGATAATTTTTCAAATGATGCGAATACTCAATTGGTAGATACTTCAAAAATTCCTGACGGATGGATGGGATTAGATGTAGGGCCTGAAACAAATACAAATTTTGCTGATGTATTAGCAAAGTCTAAAACAATACTTTGGAACGGACCATTAGGTGTTTTTGAATTAGAAACATTCTCTAAAGGAACAATCGCTTTAGGTAACGCTATAGTATCTGCAACTGAAAATGGAGCTTTTTCATTAGTAGGTGGTGGAGATTCTGTAGCTGCCGCTAAGCAATTTGGATTGAGTGAAAAAGTAAGTTACGTAAGTACTGGTGGTGGAGCAATGTTAGAAAGTTTAGAGGGTAAAACATTACCTGGTATAGCAGCTATTTTAAACTAATCAACCAATTATGGGAATTATAAAAGTTGAAAATATAAAACTATATGCTTTTCACGGCTGTTTAGCCGAAGAAGGGCGTATAGGAAGTGAATATAGTGTTGATGTAACAGTTAGTGCTGATTTATCAACTTCGGCGCTTACAGACGATTTAAATGACACTGTCGATTATGTGTTATTAAATAAAATTGTTGTTGAGGAAATGGCTATTCGTTCAAAATTATTAGAAGAGGTTGGCCAACGAATTTTAGATAGAATATTTAAGGAGAGTACTTTAGTAACCAATGCTGAAGTTGCTGTTTCCAAAATAAATCCGCCAATAGGTGGTAATGTTGAGAAAGTTACTATTCTTTTAAGTAAAGAACGTTGCTAATTAAAAATATCTTATTACATTTGCTTACATATTAAGGTGTCGTGGCCGAGTGGCTAGGCAGTGGTCTGCAACACCATCTACAGCGGTTCGAATCCGCTCGACACCTCAAAAAAACCTCGTAAACTCAATGTTTATGGGGTTTTATTTTTTTAAGGGAATTGAAAAGGGAATGTAATACACAAAAGCCACTTATAATGAGTGGCTTTTTATTTACTAACCAACAACATAATTTGGCACTGTTGGTTGTTCGGTTTCCCTTACCAAGGTTTTTTTGTATATATTATACTTTAAACTGTCTAATGGTTTGTTTTGATAACGGTAATTAAAAAAAGGGATTATGCGCTTTTATGTGGTAGTATGTACTTCTATGTACTTTTATATGGTTTTATTTATCACTACTAATGATGAGTGTAAAATACCCAAACTACCTAGTTTACTCAATTAAAAGTATGGCACACTCATTATGAGTAGTATTATCCTGAAAGAGTAATTAGGTTTGTAGGAGGTAAATATTATAAAACTACTAAACCTAAATTAACTATGAAGAAAAGATTTAAAAATTATTTTAAACTTGGAGTCCTACTATTTGGGATTTCTATGGCAATTACAAGTTGTCAGAAGGACGATCTTGAGGAAAATACTGAGCTTTATTTAATTGAAAATGGACATAATGCTAATATGAAAGTAGCCCCATTAAATGATTTTAAAGAGTTAAGCACCTATGTTTCGAATAGGAAAAACTCTATGATGGAGCGTACTAGTACAGAAGATACAAACGGGTTTACCATATTAGAAAATGAAAATGTTGTACAACGTCTCTCAGGTGACTTAACAACATACACACTAAAGGTTGTTAGAGATGATCAGCCAGAGAATAGTTTTAGTAACTTAACGGTATCATTTAAAGAGGGGAGCGAAACAATTGCTTTGATTATGAACTATTATCCTACAGAACAATATTTAATTGATTATGAACAAAACCCTTTAGCGCTTTTTGAAGGTCAAAGAACTGCAAACCTAATAGATTACGATGGTTTTTTGGATAGTCACCATACACAAAGGTTGACTTGTGTTAACGTGAATGGAACATTATGTGACTACGGAGGCTCAACACATATAGCAGGAGAACAATGTGAAACTACCTATAATGCAAATTTTGATTATTGTTGGGACGAAGGTACAGAAGCTTATATTGCTTCTAGTTTAAGCGGTCCTGGTGGTGGTACAACTGTTGGCAGTGGTCCTTCTGGTGGTGTTCCTAATGGTGGAGGTGACCCTGAAGTAACTACAGACCCTATACCTGTACAAGAAAATAGAATTTTAATTAAACTCAAAAGATTATCTGATAATACAAAGATAAAAGCTAAAATAGCCGAACTTTTACTTAAAGTAACTACTAACAATGGTGAAGATGGGGCGCAGTATGATGAAACAGGAACAGATCCATTAACTTTTGATGAAGTTTTACCAATAAAAACGAGTTATACAAAAACTACGTTTCCACAATTACGAAGTAATACTAAAGTTTCGATACATTTACATACTGATGATGTAACTGTTAATGGTCAAACCCATGAACTTATACAGGCTTTTTCTAATTCTGATATTGATGGTTTTCTTATTGACGCAAAAGCACAAAATGACCCTGAATATACAGAGATTTTAGTTTCCGAAGCTGGTGTATTAGCACTAAGAATTACTAATTTGGCACGTTTGATTGAGGTCAATGATAAAATGGCTGAAACCAATGTAAATAATGTTAGAAATGTAGATGACTTTTATAGAACTTTTCATAAGGACGTTGAAAATAAATCAAATGCTGACACACCCCAGCAAGCAGTAATAAGATTAAATACATTTTTAAATGGAATGACGTTTGATGATGATACTTATGTTTCAGGGATGGGTATCGGTTTATATCAAGCTGTATTTGATTTGACCGGGAATATAACAGGTTGGATAAAAGTAACTAATTAAAAAAATAAAAATGAAGAACATAATATACACACTAGCAATCATATTTAGCTTTATAGCTAATGCACAGGAAATAATAATACCAATTGAAAACTACCCAAATACTGATACGTCAACAAATAATTCAACTTACTATTTTAAAGATGTAAACAACAAATTAAATAAGTTTGTTGGTACATGGAAATATGAAACAGCGACTGAATTATATGAAGTAACTTTTTATAAAGTAATTCATGACCATGTTAGCGGCGATTATTTTGATACATTAAATAGTAATAGTAGATACACTAAAAATGGTGTAGTGATATTTGACACATATCCGACTAATTCAACTAGTAATAACCTTATATTTGGAGAAGTATTTGAGTCTGAACTCCAATTGAGTTTATTTTATTCTGAGCCAAATACAAAGAGAACAATGAGTGCTAGGGTTTTAATAGAGTATCATGCATCGGCAACATTAGGCGCGCCAAAAACTTTAAGTTGGCAAATAAAAACCCTCGAAACTAAAACTGTTGCAGGGGCAGAAGTATATCCTTATGAAGTACCTCAAAATATGGTGTTGAATAAACAATAAAAACTTAATAATCTAAATATATTTAGATACAAAGACAGTCAGAAATGACTGTCTTTTTTTGCTTAATTTATTTCAAATATCCTTTTCAGTTAAAAAAGAGAATTGATCTAATGTTTACCCAAACATAGCTAGTTGACATCACTATTGACAACTAGTGTTGAAAATACCATTTGTTGGGTATTTTTCTTACAAGTGATAAACAGTAGCTTTGTCACTATGCTGAGTATTATATAGCGTGATAATTTATTGAAAATAAATTTTATATAAGTAAGCAAATTACCTACAATCTTCAATGCAAATGTCTACATTATAAAAATACCTGTATTTTAACTTTGAAAAAAATTAACTTAAAAAGAATTTATGAAAAAAGGATTGTTATTGGCGATGTTTCTAACTGTTGGTTTGGGATTTGGGCAAGAGAAAGAAACTACTGAAAAACAGGAATGTACAAACCAAAAAACCACATATGCAATTTTTGGATTTGCTGGAAACACATATGGAGGTGGACTTGAAATGGAACACTCTTACGCTAGAGAAAAAGATACCTACGCAAAAACTCTTGTTTTTAATGGTGGATATGAAAAACTAGAAATAACACGTTTTGGAATTACCGCTGATGCTGTTGTTGGTGAAGCATCGTTAGGGAGTAGAAATTATATAAACAAAACAAAAGAGATGAAAGGTTTTTTCATGACTAACTATTTATCTTATGGTACCGCTAAATTTAAAGAAACTTTTTACTCTGGTAAATACCGTTACTTTTCTTTCTTTAAACCTGAATTAGGATATCGTTTCCAGTTTGGGGATTTCAACCTAAATTTATTTGTAAACACTATGTGGAAAATAGAATTAAAAGGTAAAGGACAAATTGAAAATAGATATCATAAAAATTGGAAAACTAAAGGTGGTTTAACGGTAGGTTATACATTTTAATATTTAAAAAATTAGTTATGAAAAAAATAGTACTATTAGCTTTGTTGCTAACCGTTGGATTAGGTTTTGGTCAAGAAGCTAAGGAAACTAAAAAAGACGAGAAAGAGAAAATTACAACTTCAACTGAAGAGTATAATTATTTAACAAAAGGCTATGCTGATGACATCGAAAAAGGCAAAGATATTAAAGACGGCTACGAACTAAAAGAGTTCTTTAAATTTGATAATGAAAAGGTTAATTTTAGTTTTACATATCACAAATTTATTGAAAAAACCTCAAGCAAAACGAAAGCAATTTTAGTTGTTGCTAAAAAGAAATCAAAAAACAAAGTGAGGTATTTGTGTATTCCTTTTAACAATAAAGACTTATTAATAGATAGTTACTCAGAAGCTTCAGGGTTAGGAGTAACAATGTCAGCTTTATACAACCAATTAAACTTTGGGGCTTTTTCAAAACTGATGAATCAAAAATTTAATAAATAGAAAAATGGCAGCAAAAACATTTAATCAAAAACACGAAGGTGGCTGGAGAGAAATAGATAAGAGTAACTTACCTGAAAAATCTGGAGTATATTGTGTATATGAATGCACTTATAATAAAACTACAGATTCTTTGGATAATCTTAAATTAATATATATATAGGTGAATCTAAAAATGTTAATGACAGGATTGCTAAACACGAAAAAACTGTTGATTGGAAAAAACACGTAGGTAAAAACAAAGAATTATGTTTTTCTTTTACCCCTGTGAAAGCTGTAGATATAGCAAGAGTAGAAGCAGCTTATATATTTAAACATAAACCCCCAGTAAACATTGACTACGTAAAATCTTTCCCTTTTGATCAAACTACTATAGTTACAAGTGGTAGTAATGCCGAATTGTACATTGATTTTACTGTTTATAGGACGTAAATTGTTAAATAATATTAACTTAATCTTATAATGAATACATCAATACAAAAGGTTTTTTTAAATATCATAAGATCAATTACGTCTATTGTTATAATAGTGGCGTTAATTGCTACTATTATAACTAAGTTTTATAATAAAAATTCAGAAATTGGAGTAAATAAAAATGATGTCATCAAAAACATCGATGAAAGAATTTTAACTGCTCAACAGAAAATAGTAAAAAATGAATCTTCCTTGAGTATGTTATATGAACAACATGCTACTCAAAGAACTTTGATGAGTGAATTTGAACATAGTGGGCTGCCAAACTATCTTTTAATTAATAAAAAAATTGATTCCATAAATGTAAATTTTGATAATAAATTAGATTCCATAAATGTAAAATTATCACAATTAAAAGAACTAAGTATTGGACTCAGGCAATCAATTAACCCTGAAAATCCCGAAGAAATATTGACTATTGCAAGGTTAAATGATGGGTTAAAACTTTTAGTCGATAATCAAAAAACTTCTAATGAACATATAAAAGAAACATATGAATCATTTGAAAAATCTATTCTAAGAGAATTAAAGTCATCTTCAAATTATCAAACCTTAATGCTCACTATGCTGATACCTTTGATCGTTAATTTTTTACTTACTCTTTGGAAGGATAAAAATAAAAAAACTGAAGAATAAATTTATACCGTTATAAATACTTTAATTACACCTTATTGTAGTTCTGTTTAGCTATATACGGTACCTTTTTTGGTTTATTTATTATAAAACCACTTATTAAAAGATAAAATGCCCTTTTTAATATAATAATCTTCGTTTTAAACACTTTTAGGATATGTACATGTCAGAATATATTATCTTAGATGTGACCAAAAGTCAATAAACTAAAAAATATCTTTCTAAACTATAATCATTAATGACAATTAAAAAACTAATAAACCTAAAGGAATCTGAAGATAAAGTTGAGTTTAAAGAGGCAAACGGAGGGAATATCAGCTATAATGGAAATGGTAAATCTGAACCGTCAAAAAGGCGAAGATGTATACTGGGCTATGTTACTGCGTTTGCAAATGAATGTGGTGGTTATTTAGTTTTTGGAATTAAGGAAAGTTCTCCACATATTGTAGTTGGAACTAAACAAAACACAGATACTCTTGGTGAATTAGAGGCTAGTATTTATAGAGATTTAGGAATAAGAGTCACAACGCAAGAATTATTTGATGAAAAAAACAATCGAGTTGTAGTAGTTCATATACCATCTCGACCTATTGGAAAAGTATTTAAATTTGAGGATGTTGCGTTAATGCGCGTTGGTGAAGAACTAAGACCTATGTCTGACCAGCAATATTTAAAAATAATCCAAGAACAGGAACCAGATTTTTCACAAAAATATTGTGAAGGTGTTAAGATAGATGATTTAGATGATGATGCTATAAAAAAATTGAAGGAAGCTTATTCAAAAAAGCAAATAATCCACAATTTCTAACATTATCTAAAGAACAAATTTTAAATGATTTGGATTTAATTGTAGATGGTAAAATCACTAATGCAGCTGTGATTCTTATAGGTAAAGAAAGTGTAATAAAAGAAAAAATTCCACAATCCAAGATACAACTTGAATACAGAAAAGATGATTCTCGAATAATATTTGATCAACGAATCACATTTTCTAAACCTTTTTTCTTACAAGTTGATACACTCTGGGAAACGATTGACTTAAGAAACGGTAGTATTCCTATTCAAGATGGACCTTACATTTTTGATATCCCTTTTTTTAATAAAGAAGTCATTCGAGAAGCTATTAACAATGCAGTTGCGCATAGAGATTATAAACTATCAGGGGAAACTGTTATTAAGCAATCTCCTTCAATGCTAGATATAATTAGTCCTGGTGGTTTCCCGTCGGTGTTTCATTAGACAACCTTATTTCCATATCAAGCACACCACGAAATAGATTATTAACTGATATTTTACAAAAAACAGGTATAGTTGAACGTTCTGGACAAGGAGTTGACAAAATTTACTACCAAACATTAAAAGAAGGTAAGAGTGAACCAGACTATACGAGATCAGATTTATTTCAAGTAGAATTAAAGCTATCCGCTACTATTGAAGATAAGGCATTTGCTTTGTTTATAGGGTCAGTTCAATCAGAATTGCCCGATAATAAGAAACTGTCTGTTCAGGAAATAATTCACCTTAATAATATAAGGAAAGAAGACACCTCTTTTACGCAAGATAAAAATGTCATTAACAAACTTATTTCAAGAGACCTAATTGAAAAGCGAGGTAAAACAAGTGGTACCTATTATGTGCTTTCTAAAACTTATTATGAGTTTTCAGATGAAAAAGGAAAATACAGTAGAACAGATTGGGATGAGAATCAAGCCTTTTTGGTAATTCTTCAACACTTAAATAAATTTGAACGAGCTAAAATGAAAGATTTTGTTGATCTTCTACAAGGTAGACTCTCAAGGAAACAAATCAGGAACACAGTAAAAAAATTAGTGGAAAATAAAGAGTTGAATATACACGGAACCGGAAGAGGTACCTATTATGTTATCGGAGAGAACTACAAAAAAAATATGGGTTTAATGTCTAGGGCATTGGATTTAGGAATCAAGCAATTAGAAGATAATGGTGAATTATAATGAAAACATAAAGGGCCACAAAAGGGCCACAAAATTGGTCTGCACTACTGTAAATAATGGTGTACATTGTTAATAACCACCTTAAAATGTTGATAAACAACATATGCGTAAAAAACTAAAGGACCATAAAATTATTGGTTAAGTGTTAAAAAAACATAAAAAAGACTGTTTAGTTATCTTTGGAAGTCAGTTTTATTATTACACATTATACTCTTTTTTATTTAATGTATAGGATAACGAAATAGTATTTACCCCCATATTTTATTTGCGAAGTCACTAACTGATTGTTGACTTGTCTTTTTATATTTTATTAAAGTTTTAGGATCACTAATACCAACTATTTTCATTATTATATGATCAGGCATATGGTTTTCCGCTGACAAGGTTATAAAGGTGCGTCTTGCAGTATGACTACTTACCATCTCGCATTTTTCAAAGTACTTAACCTCTTTTTTATTTCCTATGTAATTTGTAGTTTTTACTTCAGTTAAAATACCAGCCAATCTACACACTTCTACAATATGTGGGTTGAATTTTTGACTTGATATTTTTGGTAGCTGCCATTCGTATTTTTCTAATAAAGCTTTTAATTTAGTATGTAGTGGTATAAAGCTGTCTTTCTCTGTTTTTTCAACTCTTTTAATTATCATATCACCTTGCACATCTGCTTTTTCAAAAACAGAATAATCAGAAAAACATTGTCCGGAATACACGCCAATTAAAAAAAAATCACGAACTCTTTTTAATGACTCTCTAAGCAACTCTACTGTTTCTAATAATTTTACTTCTTCTGAGGTTAAATGAATATCATCAGAAACAAAGTCTTTAACCGGATTCTTTAATTTATCTAAGTTTAAGTCGTGATAAGTGTCCTTAGACCAGTTTAAAAAAGTAAATAGATAAATTAACATCAAGCTGCATTACTTTCTTTAAATAGGTTGGTTTTTTAAGATGTTCAGGTAATTGACGTAAAAAAACACCAATAGTAAAACTGTTGGTGTTGTATTTTTAAAATGATACTTGTATGTTATTTAGATGTATTAAGTAACTCTTTGTGGTGGTGGTGTTTTTTCTTTTTTTGAGGACTCAATGTTTGCCAGTTTTCAGTACCCATAGTTATAATATTTCCTCCTGCTGAGTAAGTCTTCATTAACTGCCAGACCTGCACGAATTGCTCTGAACCAACAGGAACTGTTTCCTTATAAGTTGTTAATTTAGAAATAGTAATTGAATGTGTTCTACTATATGTTTTAGTAAAACTTGCACTTAATGTAGCGCTTATTGCTTCATAAACTCCAGTTCCTGAAGCTGAAATAGTTTCTGCAAACGTATTGGTTTGGCTATTGGTATCAGTAACACCTTGCTGGGTTTCTTTGCTAAAAGTTGTAGAACTTGATGTTGTGTTGTTCTGACTTCCTAAGCTCATCCATTGAAATTGGGCTACTACTGTTGTTGATTCCGTTGGTGGAGTTACAGGACTCAAAATAGCTCTATTATCATTAATAAAATCTACCCAGTTTAAAGAGCTAAGGTGAGGGTATTTTTGCGCTTGTGCTATTGTAACTGCACTCCAAATAGCTTTCTTTTCAGTTCCAAAAATACCAACCCAATTATTATGGACGGCCATCTGATCAGCTGCATTATTAACCCAGTTTGTAAATGCTTGGCTGGTTGAATTAACAATATCAATCTCAGTCTGCCCTGCTGTTTCTAAAGCTGGTGGTTTTGCTTCATTGTTAACAGAAGGAGGGTTAGATGGAAAAATTGAAACTTTAAATCCATCAACATAAATTAAGCTTTCATTAGTCATAATTTTAATTTTATATTTCCTACTCTATTTAATTATTCGTTTTTCGGATTTCACCTTTGTAATCAAAATTGATGATAGCTACTCTATCGAATATTTTTTTTCTTTACAATTCAAATTTCAAAAATTATTATGTTTTATTTTATAAAAACACCACAAAGGGATATTATTTAGGCATTAGAGCCTTAATTATGATCATGAAACAAAAAAGTGTATAATAGTTTACAAGGTGTTGTTTCTATATACTAATTAAACACTATCAATAAATCTTTATCCACTCCAAAAAAGAATACTACAATCATAGAACGACATAACCTAACATTAAGAATAGCTCTAAAGAGGCTTTCAAAGAAAACAATAAACTATAGTAAGAATTTTGAAATGTTAAATGCTGCTATGAAAATATACTTTTGGGGCAACACAATTGCTTCAAATAAATGACATCCAAAAATGATATTATCTATATGCTCTTCTGAAACCTAAAACTTAGATGCTTCGATTTAGGTTCTAAAATTATTTTTTATTCCGAATAATCAACTATTCCAAACTGTATAAGGTTCGTGAAAAAAGCTTCTATTTTCGAAATTTTAAAATACTTTTCGCCTTCAATTAATTTACTTTCCAGTCCAAGCCCTTCCACTAATAGTTCGTCATGTTTATTTTTTAAATGACAATACTCGAACCCTCATTATAAATTACTACAAGTAATTGTGAGTGTTTTTCGTTTCCTTGTATCTCTTGTAATATTTCTAATTCTATTTTTAACTTATCCATATTCAAATAAGATTAAGCGATTTTAGTATTACAATTTCATCTAGAGATTCTTGATCCTCTCTGTATTTTGGATAGCCTTTTTTAATTGTCTCGAATAACAGCTCATATCTTTTAATAAGCAACGCTTTATGGCTTTTGGAGTAATCAGGGTTATATTCTTTTTTTAAAAGAATTATCATTGTCTCCAAGGCTATCATGATATCACTATAATTACTCCATGATATATTGCTGATATCGATAGTATCAAACTCTTCCTTCAAGTCTATTTTAGCTAATTTTTTAGGCATTTACTATTTGTTAGTACTAATTAAAATAAACTGCTTAATAATAGCATTAATAAAGTCATTATTAGTTTCTTTTTTTAATTGTGTTAATCCTGTTTTTCTTCTTCAATAATTTAGATCCCTTTAAATGTAAACCCCATAGATTATTTCGACAATTAAAATATATCTATATATTCAATCGAGCAGTGAGCTTCCTTTATAAAAAAAAGCGCCTTTTAAAAAGCGCCTTTTACCCAAACTATGTATCACACTATGAAGAATTACTTGTGTGTAACTATTATAATGTTCCTAAAAAATAGTTTTTGTTACCCACTTTTTTTAATTATTTTTCAAAAACATCTGATTCCTATTAAACTCAGT
>Ga0209291_1002825_pt1 | contig 13558 bp, 8 predicted proteins | sample GOMGulsemesocosm_FD_184633 | JGI IMG/M metagenome (GOLD analysis project Ga0209291, IMG submission 184633) | Methane-oxidizing microbial communities from mesocosms in the Gulf of Mexico - GOM9B Gulf of Mexico (SPAdes) (version 2) | ecosystem: Environmental > Aquatic > Marine > Cold seeps | place...
TGTCAATATATATGCACGAGAGGTTTTAGTTTGCAAATTGCGTTTGATTTTTATTAACTTTTAATAGCTTGCTATTGAATAAGGATAATAACATGCACAAAGTAAAAACAAATAATAGTAGGGTGGTCAGGGTGTTAACCTGTTTACTCTTTATCTTCACCTCAGCTCAAGTAACAGCACATGTACTTGGACCATCTTCCCCAGGAAAGTGGGGGCCTCCAGCAATGGGAACCGGAGCAACCGTAACTTGGAGTTTAATGGGCTCCGGACTTACAACAGATAATGGCTTATCTACTTCGTTAGCATCGTTTATGCCCGCAGGATTTAAACCTGCATTAGAGGCCGCTTTTGCCGCTTGGAGTGCGGTTGCCGATTTAACTTTTGTCGAAGTTACTGATAGTGGACATGGCTTTAATGCTGCAGGAGCTTCTGGAGATATTCGTATTACAGGTCACGTATTTGATGGTGCCGGTGGTACTTTAGCACATGGTTATTACCCTCCTGCAAATGGTACTACCGCTGCTGGCGATATCCATTTTGATACGGCTGAAACTTGGAAACTAGGATTTGGTGGTGCTGGTTTTGATATATTCCAAGTGATGGCTCACGAACTAGGCCATGCTCTAGGGCTAAACCATACACTGGTTCCTGCTTCTTTAATGAATGCAAATTATACGGAAGCATTTTCAGGTCCACAAGCGGATGATATAGCGGGCATGCAATATATTTATGGCCGGGCGACAGAAGTACCTGAACCCCAAACTATCCTGATATTTGCTTTAAGTGTAGGATTCTTGCTTTTTAGCAATAAGAAAAAACTAAATCCTAGCCAAATATAATCTAATGCACAATTGGATTACTCGGTGCCTTATCGTATTTTATTACCTATTATGGAGCGAATGCGCTGTGGCATCTTGGGAAAAAATGAGCGATGAAGAATTGGCTATTCTCCCTGTTATTGTTTATGGACAATATCTAGGGACATCGCTGGTTAAAACGGGTAAAGATTCAACCCAGATAAACCTAGGGGTGATCAAAGTATTAAGAGCACTAAAAGGAAGGAACGATGACGGAATATATTTTATAAAAGCATACTCTCCAAATGCACCAATCAGCAGCGACATGTTGTTTTTTAAAGGAGGTCAAATAGGAATATGGTTTTTGCAACCGGTAATAGATAGTGAAGGCCTATTTCAAATCACTCACCCCAGTCAATTTCAACGTATTAGTGAAAATAGCGCTAAATTTGAACATTGGAAAACTCTGCTAAAATAAAATATCTAAAGAATGTTTTAACTATTCAAAAATTCGTTCACCATAAAAAAACAAGGAGGTAAACAAATGAAAATAATATGGGGAATATTTTTCTTTGTTTACCTCGTGGGCTGTAGTGAGCAGTCTTTTGATGAGTACCTTAATACGGCAAAAAAACAACTTGAAGATAATAATCAGCCAGCGGCAGTAATCTCATTAAAAAATGCCATACGGATATCACCTAAATCATCAGAAGCGAGGTTCTTGCTTGGAAAGCTTTATTGGCAACAACAGCAATATGGTAATGCTGAAAAAGAACTAAATAAAGCATTAACCTTAAAATACCCTGCGCAAGAAATAATACCTTTATTAGCGAATACTTATCATAAAACATATAGTGATTTTGCTTTGTTAGCGCTTGAACATAATCAAGCCGATTTGAGTAATGAGCAGCAAGTAGAAGTGGCGTTTTATAAACTACAAGCATATTTACGATTGGAGCAAAGAGAAGAGGCGATAAAAATAGCTAAGGAGATTAAGCTTTACGATACCTCATCGCCTTTTGTAGCTTTAACTGAAAGTTATGTTTTTTCTATTAATGACAAGCCTAACAGGGCGATAGGGAAAATAAATCAGCTACTACAAGAAACCCCTAAATTAGCTGAAGCCTTAAAATTGAAAGCAATGTTGCTATTAAAGCAAGATAAAACGGCACAAGCTGTTCAAGTGTATCAAGAATATAGCCAAGCTTATCCCGATGATTTAGAAAGCACGTTTTTTTTAGCTCGATTACTTACTGCCTTAGATCGTACCAAGGAAGCTGAACCTTTAGTAGATAGCCTTATGAAAACATATGATAATCATATGTTATTAAATCAACTGAAAGGCATCGCTCGATTTAATGCAAAAGATAATGAAAACGCCTTATTTTATTCTAAAAAGGCTATTTTACAGCAACCTAACGACCCTGCCTTAAGATTGGTTGCTGCTTATAGTGCATATCAATTAAAAGATTGTGAAACGTCATATCAACACCTTTCTGTTATTGCGGATAAAATCCCACCTTCTCATCCAGCTTTAAGAATTTTATCTATTTGCCAAATAAATTTAGGTTTGGGTATTGAAGCGAGTGAGACATTACGCTCGATAAATAAAGTTTCAGTACAAGATGCAGGACTTTTTTCTATGGTCGGTTTAGCGTTAATAAACCAAGGTGAAACGTTAAAAGCTAAAGAGGTATTAAGTGCATCACCACGAGTAGGGGATATTGAAGAATTAACTCGGCTAGGAATATTGCAACTTTCATTGAACGAGGTATCAGCAATTATTACCCTTGAACATGCTTATAAATTAGATCCAAATCAGCTGTTGTCTAAAACAACCTTAGCCACGGCATATTTACAATCTAAACAAGAAGGTAAAGCGCTTGTTTTGGCTGAAAGTTTGAAACAAAAAAATTCTAACGATGGACTGGCATATTTAATTTCTGGCCTTGCTTATATAAATAAAAAAAATTATGAAAATGCGAAGCTAGAGTTTCAACAACTAGTTATTTTAGAGCCAAATAATGCTAAAGCTGAGCTACTGCTGATTGATGTACTGAGCAATTTAGGTGAGAAAAATCAAGCGAAAATCAAGCTCAATGACCTGTTGGAAAAACACCCTTTATACATACCCGCGTTAGTTAAACTTTATTTATTTGCCACTAATAAATCTGAAGTTGCGAAAGTCATTGCACAACTGCAGTCTAAGGTCCAATCATCACCTAAAAATATAAATTTAATTCTGGCATTGGCAAAAATACAAATAGCTGAAGGTCTCTATAAAAATACGGCTTCATTGCTTACTTCAATTTCTGAGCATCAAAATAAGAGTGATACTTATTGGGATGTTCTTGGCCAAGCTTATTTGCAGTCAAATCAATTTAAGCTTGCTAAAAATCATTATCGAAATTGGATGAACGAAAAACCGAATAATGCCTTTGCTATCGTTGGTAATCTTATTTTAATGGATCTATTCAAAGAATTTGAACCTGCTTTGTTATTAACAAGTAAATATTTAGAAAAGCATGGAAGGGATAACCAGTTCGAGTTATTACATACTTATTTTTTAATTAAAGTAGAAGACTTTTTAGCAGCTAATAAAAGCTTTTTCCGTTTGTCTCAATCTGTACGCGATTTACCTTTTAGTAAAGGACTTGTTGGCCAGTTACAGATGAATAAGAATAATTTTAACGATGCGTTACCTAATTTACTCACCGCTTATAACCACTTACCTAATACACAGAATGTGCAACTTATTTACCGTTGCTATTATGGTCTTGGTCAAGGAAATAAAAGTTATTTATTTCTCAAAACTCATGTTGAAAACTATCCTGATGACTTAGAAAGTTTGATGCAACTAGCCGCTTTGCAGATTAATCAAAATTTAGATGAAGCAATGAAAAACTATAAGCAGGCGTTAACAATCGCTCCGAAAAATTTTATAGCGTTGAATAACTTAGCCCATATATATCTTCAAAAGCAATTACTTGACCAAGCAGAAAAAAATGCCGAAAAAGCACTAGAGTTACAACCTAATCAAGCATATATTCTCGATACTTATGGTCAAATACTGTTGGCTAAAAACGACTATCAAAGAGCACTCAAGTATTTCTCAAAGGCTGTCAGCGATGAAAGTGTGATTGATGATATTTATTTGAACTATATTGAAGCACTGTTTCTTACTGAGCAATACGTGCTGGCTCAACGTAAAATTAGGCATAGAAAGTTTACACGATCTCACTCAATAGAAAGGGTGGCAAGTCTTAAGAAAAAATATAACAATGAAATTAACTAATTTTAGCATTATTAACGGCGAAAACATTATGGGTTATTTTATAAAAAGGTAAGGATGGATAAAACAATTATTCATCCTGCAACAACTTTCCTGTATAATTCGCGCACTAAAAATACCTGAAACACTATTAGGCGCATTATGACTGTCAACCATTTCGAACCAAAACAAACTACCACCCTAGAAACACCTAAAAAGGTGATAGCAGAACAAGCTAGCGAAGTGCAGCAGTCACAGTCGGCATTATCTAAAGATCAAACGAATTCAGAACGTGCTGCAAAGGTAGGCTTCGTGAGTCTCGGTTGCCCAAAGAACCTTGTTGATTCAGAGCGTATTCTTACGCAACTTCGCACGGAAGGTTACGATGTTGTTTCTACTTATGATGACGCAGAACTAGTGATTGTAAATACTTGTGGGTTCATTGACTCTGCGGTGCAAGAGTCGTTAGATACCATAGGTGAAGCGTTAGCTGAAAACGGTAAAGTATTAGTTACTGGTTGTTTAGGCGCTAAGAAAGACGAAATTATTGAACTTCACCCCAATGTTTTAGGGGTTACTGGCCCGCATGCTTATGATGAAGTATTAACACAAGTACATAAGCATGTTGCTAAACCTGAACATAATCCTTTTATTGATTTGGTACCTCCGCAAGGCGTTAAACTTACACCTAAACATTATGCTTACTTAAAAATATCTGAAGGGTGTAATCATCGTTGTACTTTTTGCATTATCCCGTCAATGCGTGGCGATTTAGACTCTCGTCCTGTTGGTGATGTTTTAGGTGAAGCACAACGATTAGTAAAAGCTGGCGTTAAAGAGTTATTGGTTATCTCTCAAGACACTTCTGCTTATGGTGTTGATGTTAAGCATAAGCTTGATTTTTATGAAGGTATGCCTGTTAAAACGCATATGCAACAGCTTTGTGAAGAGTTAGGCAAGCAGGGCGTTTGGGTACGCTTGCATTATGTTTACCCTTATCCGCATGTTGATAAAATTATTCCATTAATGGCTGAAGGTAAAATTTTACCGTATTTAGATATTCCTTTTCAGCATGCTAACAGACGTATATTGAAGTTAATGAAACGTCCTGGTAGTTCAGACCGCGTATTAGAACGCATTGCTAAATGGCGAAAAATTTGTCCTGAATTAGTGATTCGTTCAACGTTTATTGTGGGTTTCCCGGGCGAAACCGAAGAAGAATTTGAAGAGTTATTAGAGTTTTTAGAAGAAGCGCAATTAGACCGTGTGGGTTGTTTTAAATACTCGCCTGTTGAAGGTGCTACCGCAAATGAATTGCCAGACCATGTATCTGATAAGGTAATGGAAGACAGATTACAGCGTTTTATGGCCGTACAAGCGAAAATTAGTAGCGACAAGTTACAAGCACGTATTGGTCAGGAATATCTTATTCTTGTTGATGAAGTGAATGACCTTGGTATTGTTGGACGTTCATACATGGACGCACCAGAAGTTGACGGCAAAGTGTATTTGTCTGATGATTTTGATGCGAATCCGGGGGATCAAATTTGGGCGCAAATAATTCATGCCGATGAACATGATGTGTGGGGCGTAAGAATAGAAGATTAACTGGCCTAGAGTGACTTCCCTATTCAGGTTAAGTCTTACTGCTTAGTTATCACTTAATTTTCTTGGTTCTTTTTGTCTGTAATGTGCCCTTTTTCATGGGAGGACAGCGATCTGTCTAATTAAATCTGGGCTCTCCAGCTATTTGTAAACAGCTTATAAATTAGGTGCACGAGAAGAACGTATAACCAGCCTCTTTTTCAATAAAAAATGAGATTCCCATTTATGGAGGAAAGCGGGGTTCAAATAGTAGTCAAAGCTAAGGTGAACATAGGTAATATTCGATAGTCATAATACATAAAAACTTAATATCACATCACCTTATAGTCAAAATGATAAATTATGCCAATCGATAGTGCAGAAGGATCTTCACCGGATAAAGGCACAACTTTGTCGCCATGTCCTTTACCATTGACACTAAAGTTCACATTATCGTCATTCTTCATTAATGCGTAAGCAATATAAATAGTGGTGTTCTGCCCAAGGTGATAATCATAGCCTACGGCTAATTGAGTTGCATCTGATTGCTTTATGTCGCTGATACTATTTGCAACTTGAAGTTTTAATTTACCCTTTAGCCCTAATTTCATACTAGCACCTAAACTAAAGCTAGTTCGATCATTGTTGCTTATGCCAGCAATGTTAATTTCTTGTTGAAAGCCACCACCGATAGTATAGCCATTCAAATAATAACCTAAGGTTAATGCATATCCTGATTGTTCATTATTATATAAACCTGTTTTACCTATATTGGTATAGGCTAAACCTAGCTTTAAATTTTTATTTGTGAAGTTCCCTTTAACAAGGTAATAATCCCCATCGTTCACTCCTTCTTCTGGTACATAAGAAACAGATAAACTAACACCTGAATAGTCAGGGCTTTCATAATACATAACATTATCAGAGCGACCTGGAATGCCTGATGCCTCCCATAAGTTTCCTAAATCGCCAACCTGATCCGCGAAAAGGTTATAATCATTGACCCACTGATCTAAGAAGGGCATATGTCCTATTAAAGCCTTACCAAACTCACCTTTAAGACCTAAATATGAAGGTCGACCTTTAGTAAATATCTGTCCGGAAGATTCTGCTCCGCCATTACCGTCATTTCCACCCTGTGCAGTCAAATCTACGCCAGTTTCATATTGAAAAATGGTATATAAATTTTTGTCTATTTTATATTCACCATTAAAACCCAAACGAGAGGAGTTACTCGCCACATAAATACTCGAACTTTTACCGTCATCGACACTGTCGGCTGACACATGCCCCAAGCCGTAAATGTTAAGCTCATTTGCCTCAAGCGGAAGGCAACATAATAAATAAAGACTTGATGTAATTACAGTTAGTTTTTTCATTGCCATGACCCTAATCTATAGTTTGTATTGATGGTATTTAAGTCATTAATTTGAAACGTGTTAACATGCTTTGTAATTGTTGTGCCTGGTTGGATAATTGCTCTGCCGCGGCGGCACTCCCTTGTGCGGAATCATTGTTTTGCTGAGTGACGCTATCAATATCGGCGACACCTTCGTTTATCACTTGGGCGCCAGTGGCCTGTTCAGTACTCGCCTCAGCAATTGATTCAACTAAATCTGATGCTTGTCTAATACTTTCAAAAACACTGCGTAAACTCTCAGAGGTTTGAGAGGCGATATCGCTGCCTGTTCGGGTTTTCTCAACGGCACCTGAAATCAATTGTGCCGTTTCTGCCGCTGCTTGTGTACTCCTAGCCGCTAAACTACGCACTTCATCTGCGACAACAGCGAAACCTCGTCCTTGTTCACCTGCACGGGCCGCTTCAATTGCGGCATTTAAAGCAAGTAAGTTAGTCTGTGCAGCAATTTCATCAATGGTGTTGATAAATTGAGAAATACTTTGACTAGAGCTTGATATTTCCTCCATGGCAACAATCATTTCTTCCATCTTATCACTGCCAGTTTGAGTTTCTTTTTGCGCATTTAAGGTCAAGTTTTTTGCTTGAGTCGCATTATCAGCATTAAGGTTGATTTGCGTTGATAACTGGTTCAGAGACGATGATATATTTTCAAGACTTGCCGCCTGACTCGCTGCACCTTCGGATAATGCGTTGCTGCTGGAAGAAACACTATTACTGGCGTCTGCTATTTCAACACTTGCTTGTTGTGTTTGCCCTAATACATCATTGAGGTTGTTAATCATTTCCTGAAAAGCAAGCCCAAGGGAGTCTTCTTTGGAAGCTAGACTCACCTTAAGGTTAAGATTACCCGCAGCAATTTGTTGGGCTAAATCAGTTTTTTCTTGTAATTTTGCTACCATGACTTTCATTTCGGCAAAGATGCCTTGATCTGCTTCGTCTTTATTTATATCAATGGATAGGTCGCCTTCGGCAACTTTTTTTGCCATTTGGGCAATATAACTCGGCTCCCCCCCTAATAAGTTCATCACATAGCCTGTTAACCATAAGGCGACAAAAATACCAAACACAATAGCGGCAAGGGTGCCAAGAAAGGTTGCGTTAATAACGATCGTCTCTGTACTAAGTAACTCCTCATAACGCACGGCCATTAAGCTACTTTCTCTGTCTTTAAAGGTCTTTATTTGCGACCTGAATTTATCAAAGTAGGTTTTACCTTTTGCTTCAGCTACTAAATCGGCCATATCATCCATGGTTTTTGCATTACCAATTTGACGGCGTAACTCAATTTGCTTAATTACCACCAATTCGATCCAATTATCAATGGTCGTTTTACTTTCTGCGAGTAACTCAACCTGTGCAGGGTTGTCTGAAACAGTTTGAGATAACTCATCAATGAGGAGATAAAAGGTATTTTTTCCTTGATTATAAGGTTGGAGAAATTCTTCTTTCCCAGCGAGCAGAAAGCCGCGCATCCCAGTTTCCATATCCACCGCTGCGGCAATAATAGCTTGTGCTGTGGCAATAACACGGTGAGTGTGCTCAACCCAACCAGAGAGTTTTTTTAATTCCTTGATGTTATTACTGCGCTTAGCCCGTGATTGGCGCTTTTCCATTAATACTTTTTCTTTTTGAATGAAGTTTGCTAGCTGGTTTCTAAATTTGTCAAAATATTGCTTACCTTTTGCTTCACCGACTAAGCTTGCCATATCATTCATGCTCTTGGCATCACCGATTTCACGCCGCAACTCAATTATGGGCTCAGTAACGTTTTGTTGCCATGCCTTAATGGTTGTTGATATTTCATTTAAGAGTTTTATTTGCGCGGGGTTGTCGGAGACGGTTTTACTTAATGAGGAAACTAAGCTGACGAAGGTCTTGTTACCGTTATTATAAGGAGCTAAAAAGTCTTCTTTTCCTGCCAGTAAATATCCTCGCATACCTGTTTCCATATCAACAGCCGCAGCTTCTATATTCGACGCTGTTGATAATACTCTGTAGGTATGGGTAACCCAGTCAAAGTTATTTGTTAGTGATTTAACACTAAGAAAAACTACAAGGGCTATAATAGCCATTAACGTTAAAATTAAACCATACCCTGATAGCAACTTCGTCCTAAATTTCAGTTCATTAAACACGGTATTCATTCCTCATAGTTAAGAGCTGTGAAGTTATCCTTGAAAGTATTAGGATATTTATTGAATAAATTATAGACAAGTTTTATAAAATATTTATTGAATAAATTATAGACAAGTTTTATAAAATATTTATTAGCTTAATTTCTTATATTTATTTGTATGGATTGGTGTAGGTATGCTTGGTTGCCCAAAAAACCTAGTTGATAGTGAACGTATTCTTACTCAATTACGTACTGAAGGTTATGACGTAACTAATAGTTACGATGACGCAGAGTTAGTCATTGTGAATACGTGTGGCTTTATTGATTCTGCAGTGCAAGAGTCTTTAGATACTATAGGTGAAGCGTTAGCTGAAAATGGCAAAGTATTGGTTACCGGCTGCTTAGGCGCGAAAAAAGATGAAATTATTGAGCTTCACCCTAATGTCTTAGGTGTTACTGGCCCTCATGCATATGATGAAGTATTAACCCAAGTACATAAACATGTAGCTAAACCTAAACACAACCCGTTTATAGATTTAGTGCCTGAGCAAGGAGTAAAACTTACCCCGAAACATTACGCTTATTTAAAAATTTCAGAAGGGTGTGATCACCGTTGTACATTTTGCATTATCCCGTCAATGCGTGGCGATTTAGACTCGCGTCCGGTAGGTGAAGTATTGGGTGAAGCACAGCGTTTAAAAAATGCAGGTGTAAAAGAATTATTGGTTATTTCGCAAGATACCTCGGCATACGGTGTTGATGTTAAGCATAAAACTGACTTCTGGGACGGCATGCCAGTTAAAACTAACATGCTAGCTTTATGTGAACAATTAGGGAAGCAGGGCATTTGGGTACGATTGCATTATGTTTACCCATACCCGAGTGTTGATAAAGTTATCCCGTTAATGGCGGAAGGTAAAATCCTTCCATACCTAGATATTCCATTCCAGCACGCCAATAAACGCATTTTGAAGCTAATGAAACGCCCTGGTAGCTCAGATCGTGTATTAGAGCGTATTGCTAAATGGCGCGAAATTTGTCCTGAGCTTGTTATTCGTTCTACTTTCATTGTTGGTTTTCCAGGTGAAACAGAAGAAGAATTTGAAGAGTTATTAGACTTTCTTGAAGAAGCACAGTTAGACCGTGTCGGCTGTTTTAAGTATTCACCTGTAGAAGGTGCTACCGCTAATGATTTACCTGATCACGTTTCAGACGAGGTAATGGAAGACAGACTACAGAGATTTATGACAGTACAAGCGAAAATCAGCGCCGACAAATTACAAGCACGCATTGGCCAAGAATATTTAATTATTGTTGATGAAGTAAGTGATCTTGGTATTGTCGGTCGCTCGTACATGGATGCACCTGAAGTTGACGGTAAAGTATATTTGTCTGATGACTATGACGCTAAACCTGGTGATCAACTTTGGGTACAAATTATTCATGCCGACGAGCATGATGTTTGGGGTGTGAGAGTAGAAGATTAGTTCCCCATTTTCCAACTCTCGTTAAACTTCATTTGCCTCTCTTATTTATTAAGCAATAACCCTGTTGTTGTTGCTTAATAATTTTCTTTCCTATATTTCCTTTGTAAATTGTCGAGTTAGCCCAATTTAACTCAAGATAATCTTGCTTCTTTCTACCCTTCTTAAAATTGAAAAACAGTTCATAATTCTTGATTTATTAACGATAAAGTCGTTAGTTATTGACTTATTTGTTCCCTAAATAAATTGATATTACAAATAGTGTTTTTAAGCCTATACAAAATCTATATAGAAACTAAGTTTGTAATTTTTTATTATATTTTATTTTGTTTTTGTCACGTTCAAGAGCAGTCGCAAATACTTTAATATTTATATCCTTCAGTAAAGTGGCATATCAGTAAGCCCTCAAGTGCAACCTGAGTTGAAAAAATATTAGTGGCGACTTGCCTCGTTTTTTTAAGTCCTCACGAGTTAAATATCTAATTGGAAAGAACTGGTGAATACGATCATCGACGTCATCTAAGTAATTAATTTTTATTGTACTAATATTAAATTACTCAAGAATAAAAAATATAAATGGTAAATAAATGATAAAACCAAGAGACGTTAAAACTAGCGAAGATGCCAAGAAAATTGTCATGGAACGCGGCTTGAGTCATGTCAAAGTGGGGATTTTTGATATTGACGGTATCATGCGTGGAAAATACATGAGTAAAGAAAAGTTTTTTTCCTCATTAGATAATGGTTTTGCTTTTTGTGATGTCGTTTTAGGTTGGGACGTTAACGATCAGTTATACGGTAATGCAGCTAAAGAGTCTTTTACTGGCTGGCATACGGGATATCCCGATGCACCTGTTCGTATTGTGCCTGAAAGCTGTCGCGAGATCTCATTTGAAAAGGGGATGTTGCTTTTCATTGGTGAATTTGAACAACAGGCCGCTGCTGTTTGTCCGCGTAACTTACTTCATCGAGTGATCAAAAAATCACAAAATATGGGGTTTGATGCGTTTGCTGCACTTGAATATGAGTTTTTTATGTTTAAGGAAACGCCAGAAAGTGCTCGAGAAAAGGGGTATAAAAACCTAGAAACTCTGTCACCTGATATGTTTGGTTATTCGGTTTTACGTAATTCAGTACACTCTGAACTTTATGAACAAATTTTAGACATGGCTGAAAAAATGGACTTTCCAATTGAGGGAATTCACACGGAAACGGGGCCAGGCGTTCTTGAAGCGGCTATTACTGTAGACAGTGCAGCCAATGCAGCTGATAAAGGGGCATTGTTCAAAACATTCATGAAAGTGCTAGCTCAACGTAATGGTTTAATGGCGACATTTATGGCTAAGTGGTCAACGGATTACCCCGGACAAAGTGGTCATATTCATATTTCCCTTAATCATCGTGATGGCTCTGGTTCTGCTTTTTATGATCCAGAGCAGAAATACAATATGAGTAAAATTCAGCGACATTTCTTAGCCGGTCAACAACGTCTAATGCCTGAGTTTTTGAGTCTTATTGCGCCTACCATTAATAGTTATACGCGATTGATCCCCGGATTTTGGGCGCCAACGGATGCCACTTGGGGGATCGAAAACCGTACAACAGCATTACGAGTTATCCCAGGTAGTGCAAAATCTCAACGAGTTGAATACCGTCTAGGCTCCGCTGATGGTAACCCTTACTTAACCTTGTCCGCAGCTTTGGCGTCAGGTCTTTATGGCATTATGAATGAATGGGAGCCAGAGCAACAAGTAAAAGGCAATGCATATGAGCAGCAGCACCCTGCGCATTTAAAGTTACCTACCACTTTATGGGATGCAACCCAACGGTTAAGAACATCGGATGCAGCTAGAGAAATGTTTGGTGATACATTTGTTGAGCATTTTGCCACCTCAAGAGAGTGGGAAGAACTTGAGTATCGTAAACATGTTTCTGATTTTGAAATGAATCGATATTTTGAAATTATCTAGATTAATTTACGGAACAATATGTGGCCTAGGGCCTATATACCGCTGAAATTAGAAGGTGAATGATGAGCCAAACTCAAAAAACGCTATCGCCAATAGATGGTTCTATCTATGTAGAGCGTCCTTTAGCTGATGTAGAGCAAGTCAAAAGTGTTATTTCGCAAGCTCAGCAAGTCCAAAAAGCTTGGAGTAAAGTTAGTTTAGCCGAAAGAAAGGCGGTTTGTAGTCGGGCAGTAGAGGTATTTGAGGCCAATAAAGACAAAATAGCACAAGAGCTTTGCTGGCAAATGGGACGACCAATTCGCTTTGCCGCAGGAGAAGTTGCAAGTTTCGCAGACCGAGCACGTTATTTAATTTCTATTGCAGATGAAGTACTCGCGCCAATACAAACGAGTGATAAAATAGGTTTTGAGCGCTATATAACAAACGAGCCTGTCGGTGTGGTTTTAGTGATTGCTCCGTGGAACTACCCGCTACACACACCGATTAATGCTGTTATGCCGGCTTTACTTGCAGGTAATAGTATTATTCTTAAGCATTCGGCGCAAACCCCGCGATGCGCTGAGCGCATAGTTGAAGCTTTCACTAAAGCTGGTTTACCCGATGGAGTACTACAGTTCTTACATACGAGCCATGAAAACACAGAAATGGCAATCAAATCGGTTGAAATTGGTGCGGTATCTTTTACGGGCTCTGTTCCAGGAGGAGTGAGCGTTGAGAACGCTGCCGCTGGTCGTTTCATTAATCTAGCTTTGGAGCTTGGCGGTAAGGATGCTACTTACATTCGTAAAGATGCCGAACTAAAACATGCCGTTGAAAATACAGTCGATGGTGCTTTCTTTAACTCTGGTCAATCTTGTTGTGGCATAGAACGCATCTATGTAAACGAATCAATTTATGATGAATATTTAGCGGCATT
>Ga0209291_1002827_pt1 | contig 13552 bp, 11 predicted proteins | sample GOMGulsemesocosm_FD_184633 | JGI IMG/M metagenome (GOLD analysis project Ga0209291, IMG submission 184633) | Methane-oxidizing microbial communities from mesocosms in the Gulf of Mexico - GOM9B Gulf of Mexico (SPAdes) (version 2) | ecosystem: Environmental > Aquatic > Marine > Cold seeps...
ACGTGATGCTGAGAAGAAAATAAGCGCAATGACGGTAGTTTATCTCCGTGGTGTAAAACATTGCTCGATATTTTATCAATGACTTGTTGTGCGAGTTGTTGATACTTAGGTATTTTAGTTTTCATATTGTTATTATGCACCACAACCACACTGTACCCCAAAATATTATAGTTTTTGTATCTGTACCCACAACAACCTGAGTAATAAGCTGTAGCTACACTAGGTCAATCAATACAATTGTTATGAAATTATCAAAACATGAATGGAACAATTTAAAGCAGTACATCAACGCTTTTTCTAACATCAGCCAAGACTTTATTAACACCATAGAGACAAGAGCGGTGGCCTGCCCTACTCAGCATATTGCCCCCTCTCCTTTAAAAGAGTCAGGTAACCCATTCAATCAGGTATTGCAGCACTTAACAAAAAACGTTATCCCTCATCTTTCTGCAAGTCGTGGTCCACGATATTGGGGATTTGTTACGGGTGGAGCTACACCTATTTCTACCTTTGCTGATTGGTTGGTATCAACCTTTGATCAAAACCTAGCGAAAGGAGGTGATTCAATTGCTAGTGATATAGAGCAACAAACACTTACTTGGTTATGTGAACTATTTGATTTACCAACCTCATTTAAGGGATCGTTAACCACAGGTGCTACTGCAGCTAATTTTTTAGCGGCTATAACGGCCAGACAGTTTATTGGAAAACAACAAAACATTGATGTCGCTAAAGACGGACTATATCAGCTAGAGATTGAAGTATTTACCACAACGCCCCACGCCAGCATGATAAAAAGTTTAGGCATGGCAGGGTTAGGGCAAAAACAAGTAACGTACATAACAGCATTACCGCAATCAGAAAAAATTGACTGCGCAGCATTAGAGCAAGCACTAAAACAAAGTAACCGCAAAGGAAAGCTGGTTATAGCAAGTGCTGCTACCGTAACAGCAACCGACTTTGACGATTTAACAGAAATTAGTAACTTATGTAAAAAGTATAATGCTTGGCTGCATATAGATGCCGCTTTTGGCATTTTTGAGCGTTTGCTTAACGGTAAAAACGGACAAACTAAAGGCATAGAGTTGGCTGACAGCATTACTTTAGATTGTCATAAATGGCTCAATGTACCTTATGAGTCAGGCGTATTTTTAACTCGCCATCAACAACAACTCTTTGATGTATGTGATGTACCTGCGCCCTATTTAGCAAGTTCAAGTAATGAACCCGATTTTATGTCGCTTGGTATTGAAAACTCTCGCCGATTCAGAGCGCTGCCTATTTGGTTAACCATATTTTGTTACGGTAAAGCAGGTATACGAAACTGGGTTAGTTCAAACATAACCAGTGCCCAGTTATTAGCTGACTATATTGATAAATCGCCACATTACGAATTAGTACACCCCTGTCAATTAAACGTGGTTTTATTTAAACCTAATACCAAAGGGTTATTAACAGAACAAGCGAATCAACTGACGGCTAAATATTTAAACGCCATAAACAGCGATGGGCGAATATTTTTAAGCCCTGGAATGTGGAACGGTGAGTCAATAATACGAGCAGCCATAAGTAACTGGCAAACCGACAATGATGACATTGTTATAGCTCAAACAGCACTTGATGACATAGCTATGAAACTCAGTATTTAACTTTAATTAAGAATAATGAACCTCATAATCACATTAAAAGGTACTAGGGGCTGTTGATCTTTGTTCAATAATTCTGCTGAGAGATTAAATTCCTTTAACTTGGGAAAAATACTAAGGCGAAAATACTAAGGCGAAAAGAGTTGATTTAGCCATCTAAATAAACCCTTTTCAACGCCAAGTAAAGCAATTTCCCCCTCAGCCCTTCGGGCAATGTCTCTTTTTATCGCTAGCGGCATTAGAATAATTCGTTTGGAATAATCAAACGTCGTTTATTCTGCTTTCTCGCATTAAAAAGAGTCTATTGCAGAAAATATAAACAAAGATAAACAGTCCCTAATCTTACCCCTAATTATTAGCACTTCACTTAATCAAGACTATACTCCTTTAAAGAGGAATTATTTTCGTCGAATATTAATAAAATACCAGTAAATAATGTGACTTTTAAGTTCATATAACCATAACCACCATTTTAAAAATAAAAACACACATCATAATCAACTGATTATATTATTAAAAATAACACTCACATCAGAAAACTGTTCTATTTAACCAACAAACTATTTGACGGATAAATACCTTTGTGGGAATATGCTCACAGAGTGGGCATAAGCCCTATCTTGAATATATGTACAACAAGGAAGAGAATTGAAACAGTTATTAGTAAAGCAAATGTGATTGTAAAATATTGTTTTTGCTTAACCGATTAACCATTTCACGACCACCAAATAAATAAAGTGAAAATTAACTAATCAAATAAATATAAAATAAAATGAGGGTTTACCATGTTGAAAAACATCAAAAAAAGAAGTAACCGTTCGATGTCAAAGTTTGGAAAAATAAGCTTAATCTCTGCAGCCATTGTAGGAGCTTCTTCTCAAGTGCAAGCAGCAGAGTTTTTAGATGGTCTTGCTGAAATAAATTTGTTGTTATTACAAAACTACCAATCAATTCAGGCGAAAGAAGGTGCCTTCCGCCCAGCAGATGAAGTGCAATCATCAGGATTTGGTCGCCCTAGAGTTAACTTGCAACTTAAATTTAACATTACCGAACACATCACAGCTGATGTAGACATCGCTGAAGAGCCAAATGACTTTGGTAACAACGGTGATCGTGATTTCTCATTTCATCAAGATTTTGCAGGTGTTGAATTTGAACTACTTGGCCTTTCGGGAATGGCGCGCGACAACGCTGATTTAACTCTTCGTGTAGGTAATATTGGTGCAGCTCCTTTCCAATTTAAAGGTTTTCAAGATGGCGCTGACAACCAAGGTAATGCACTTATTGGTAACGGAATAACAGATTACGCAACAGCAGAAAATGGTATTCAATTAAGTTACAGTGAATCATTTGATAGCGGTACAATTCGTGCCTACAATGTTGCTGGTCATATGACCACATCAAGTTTTGGTGAAGCTTTCCAAGAAGATCGTGGTTTTAACTTCCGTATTCAAGGTACGCTTGAATTCGAAGGTGGATTTAAAGCTGGTTTGAACTTTTTCCAAGCTAACCAAGGTGATCAATTACGCTTTGAAAACGGCATTGCAAGTCTTAGTGGTGTAACTACAACTAACTACCGTTTTGGTGATGGTGAAAACTACAACTTTTCTGCTTCAGGCTCAAGTGAGCGTGATACCCATGTTGGTATAATGCCAGGCCTTGATCAATCAATTATTCAGTTGAACTTAGCGTATCAACCAAACCCAAATACCAGCCTTATTTTTATGCTAGGTAAATCATCAGATGATTATACATTTGCTGATACTGCTGGCAATGCCGTTGCAGGTGTTACTTATTTAGGCGTTGATGGCGTTGCAAACTCTGGTGGAACAACTTATGACTCTAATAGCGTTATTGAAGGCGAGTCATCAGTACAGTACTACACACTAGAAGCTCAACAATACATTATTCCTAAAAAATTATATGTAGCTGCTCGTTACTCAGAAGCTGAAAACACCTCTGACCTTATCGCACAAACAGATAACACAGTTGAACGTATCCAAGTATCAGCTGGTTATTGGTTTAACGACAAAACACTACTTAAATTTGAATACGTAAATCAAGATGAAGGTGTTAACTCTGGCGGACAGATTGGTGCAGGTTTTGATGGCATCACCTCTGAAATATCTGTTAAGTTCTAAGAAACACAAAATCTAAACTAAGCGCTGACACGTTAAACGTTTAAGTCAGCGCTCATTAAATTCATTTGAATATTAAGAGTATTTATTATGTCGATTAAAACTTCAATGATGGCTGGGTGTGCACTTTCTTTAAGCACAGTAGCCTTTAGCGCGTCATTAGCAGCACAAACAATTACTATTGCTACAGTAAACAATGGTGACATGATCACCATGAAAGAGTTAAGCAGTGATTTCACCGATAAGAACCCTGGTATAAACCTAAAGTGGGTTACGCTAGAAGAGAACATTCTTCGCCAACGTGTAACAACCGATGTGGCAACACGTGGCGGACAGTACGATGTTATGACCATAGGTACTTATGAGGTTCCAATTTGGGGCAAACAAAATTGGCTAACGGAATTAGATAATTTAGGTGCTACCTACGACTTAGATGACCTATTACCAGCGATTAGAAGTGGTTTAACGGTTGATGACAAACTTTACGCTGCACCATTTTATGGTGAAAGCTCTATGGTGATGTACCGCACTGATTTGATGGCAAAAGCCGGACTTGAAATGCCTAAAGCACCTAGCTGGGATTTTATCCGAAAAGCAGCTAAAGCAATGACAGACAAAGAAGCCGGTATTTATGGTATCTGTTTACGTGGTAAAGCGGGCTGGGGTGAAAACATTGCATTACTTACCTCTATGTCGAATTCGTTTGGGGCTCGTTGGTACGATGAAAACTGGAAGCCACAATTTGATAGTAAAGAATGGCATGATACGTTGCAGTACTACGTTGATGTTATGGAAGAGTCTGGACCTCCAGGTTCTTCAGCAAATGGTTTTAATGAAAACTTAGCGTTATTCCAAACAGGTAAATGTGGAATTTGGATTGACGCAACCGTTGCTGGTGCTTTTGTTACTAACAAAAAAGATTCTGAAGTTGCTGATAAAGTTGGTTTTGCTTTAGCCCCTGATAAAGGCTTAGGTAAGCGTGGTAACTGGTTATGGTCATGGACATTAGCAATCCCATCAAGCAGTAAAAAATCTGATGCGGCAATGAAATTTATTAGCTGGGCAACCTCTAAAGAGTATTCTGCGTTAGTTGCTGATAAAAAAGGTTGGGCAAAAGTACCTCCGGGCACTCGTGCATCACTTTATAACAATCCGGCGTATATGGAAGCAGCACCGTTTGCTCAAATTACCCTAGATTCAATTCAAACTGCCGATCCAAAAAATCCAACAGTTAAACCTGTTCCTTATGTAGGAATTCAATTTGTTGCTATTCCTGAGTTCCAAGGTATTGGTACCGCGGTTGGTCAACAATTTTCAGCAGCCTTAACAGGCCGTATGACAGTAAAAGAAGCGTTAGCTAGTTCACAACGCTTAGTAGAACGCGCAATGCGTAAAGCACGTTACCCTAAATAGTAACGTTGGGTAAGTGTTAAGTTTTTGATACTAAACACTTACCCATTTTTTATATATATATAAGGTCCTGGTTATGGCTACGACAAATTCACGCTCATTAGCTCGGTTAATGTTATTCCCTTCAGTTATTTTATTACTGGCTTGGATGATAGTACCGCTATGCATGACATTGTACTTCTCATTTTTAGATTACAACTTACTCAGTCCTGGTAATGAAGAGTTCATTGGTTTACTTAATTATGAATTTTTCCTTACAGATCCTGCGTTTTTGGAATCGTTTTTCAATACATTATTACTTGTTGGTGGCGTGTTATTCATCACACTGACTGGCGGTATCGGTTTAGCGATTTTGCTCGATCAAGCCATATGGGGACGTAATTATGTTCGCATTATGGTATTAGCACCCTTTTTCGTAATGCCAACCGTTTCAGCGTTAGTGTGGAAAAATATGCTAATGAACCCGGTTAATGGTTTATTCGCCCATTTTGCTGATTTTATTGGTGTAGCACCAATTGATTTCTTTGCTCAAATTCCATTGCTATCAATTATTATTATTGTGTCGTGGCAGTGGTTGCCATTCGCAGCATTAATATTATTAACCTCTATTCAATCGCTAGACCGTGAACAACTTGAAGCGGCTGATTTAGATGGTGCAGGTCCGTTTAGTAAATTTATTTACATTGTATTGCCGCATTTATCGCGTGCAGTTACGGCAGTGATACTAATTGAAACAATCTTCTTACTGTCTATTTTTGCTGAAATATTAGTGACTACCAGTGGTGGGCCAGGTTTTGCTTCAACCAATATTACTTACCTTATTTATACACAATCATTACTACAATTTGATGTAGGTGGTGGTTCAGCAGGTGGCATTGTCGCGGTTATTATTGCCAATATATTTGCTATTTTCTTAATGCGCTTAATTGGCAAAAACTTAGAGGGTTAAATTATGGCGTTAACTAGTGGTAATAAATCGAAACTTATTTATACCTTTTTAGCTTGGAGTATCAGTGGCTTAATATTTTTCCCAATATTATGGACAGTGATCACCAGCTTTAAAACTGAGGCGGAAGCAATATCGGCTACGCCTAGTTTGTTCATGTTTGAATGGACACTAGAGAACTACCGAGACGTATTGGCACGTTCTGAATACTTTAACCACTTTTGGAATTCAATTGTTATTTCATTAGGTTCGAGCATTTTAGGACTGCTTATTGCTATACCGGCAGCTTGGTCAATGGCTTTTGTACAAACTAAACGTACTAAAAATTTATTGATGTGGATGCTTTCTACCAAAATGCTACCACCAGTAGGTGTTCTCATTCCTATTTATTTGCTGTTTCGTGATTTTGGTTTATTAGATACCAAAACAGGCTTAGTGATTGTAATGACCTTGATCAACTTACCTATTATGGTGTGGATGCTTTATACCTATTTTAGAGAAATCCCTAACGAAATCTTAGAAGCTGCTCGTATGGATGGCGCAACAATTGGCGAAGAAATTTTCCATGTATTGCTGCCTATTGCACTGCCGGGTATAGCGTCAACATTACTATTAAACGTAATTTTGGCATGGAATGAAGCCTTTTGGACCCTCATTCTTACCGCAGCTAATGCAGCACCGTTAACGGCATTTATTGCCAGTTATTCAAGCCCTGAAGGTTTATTTTATGCCAAGTTATCAGCTGCTTCAGCAATGGCCATTGTGCCGATTTTAATACTTGGTTGGTTTAGTCAAAAACAATTAGTGCGCGGATTAAGTTTCGGCGCAGTTAAATAGGAGATTTTAAAATGGGCAGCATTAGCTTAAAAAAAGTTACAAAAAGTTTCGGTGACGTCAACGTAATTAAACCGATTGATTTAGAAATAAGAGATGGCGAATTCATCGTATTTGTTGGGCCATCTGGTTGTGGTAAATCAACCTTATTACGCATGATAGCCGGTTTAGAAGATACCACGAGTGGTAATATTGAAATTGACGGTCAAGACGCCACACAGACTCCTCCAGCTAAACGTGGTTTAGCGATGGTATTTCAATCTTATGCTTTGTATCCACATATGTCGGTACGAAATAATATTGCTTTTCCGTTAAAGCGCGCAAAAGTGAGTGAAGATGAAATAGAGAAGAAAATAGCCAACGCCGCAAAAATATTAAATTTAGGTGATTACCTTGACCGTAAACCAGGGCAATTATCTGGCGGACAGCGTCAGCGTGTCGCCATTGGTCGCGCCATTGTACGCCAACCTTCAGCATTTTTATTTGATGAACCACTATCAAACTTAGATGCGTCATTACGGGTAAATATGCGCTTAGAGATTTCTGAGCTACATAAAAGCCTAGCAACTACTATGATTTATGTTACTCACGATCAGGTAGAAGCGATGACCATGGCTGACCGAATCGCCGTATTTAATGCCGGGATCATAGAGCAAGTAGGTACTCCGTTAGAGCTATATAACAATCCGGTAAATAAGTTTGTTGCTGGTTTTATTGGTTCACCGAAAATGAATTTCATTGATTTTACTTCTGATGAGGATGATCTAACAACTTGTTTAGGTGTGCGTCCTGAACACATCACGATATCTAAAGATGAAGGTATTTGGGCTGGTACTGTAGGCGTTATTGAACACTTAGGTTCTGAAACATTCTTACATGTTCACGTGGAAAACTGTGCCACTTTTACTGTTAAAGCCGGTGGCGATTGCGATTTAAAATACGGTGATAAAGTATTTTTAAATGCTGAACCTAGCAAAATATTACATTTTGATGCTGAGGGATTAACCCTAAGCAAAAACTTAGTTAATGCTTAGCCTGTATAGAACATTCTTTTACAAAACTGTAGTAATTGTCTTTGTGCTTAATCGCACAAAGGCGCTTTAACGAGCATATTATAATGTCAATCAAACTTAACAATCAAAGCCTTGCACTTTTCCCAAGTAAAGTACAAACACCTAAATATAAAAGAGAATCGCTGTCGCCAGGGATTATTCATATTGGCGTAGGTAATTTTCATCGCGCACATCAAGCTATGTATATGCACAAGCTATTTAATGCTGGAACAGCCCTAGATTGGGGGATACGTGGTGCTGGTATTAAATCGTACGATGCAGTGATGCGAAATAAATTACAGCAACAAGACTGGTTAACCACAGTGGTTGAACTAGATGACAAAAACCTTACTGCTCAAGTAAGCGCATCGATGATCGATTTTATTGACAATGATGCTGATAGCTTAATTTTAGCGCTAAGTCAGCCTGAAATTCGCATTGTTTCGCTAACCATCACTGAAGGTGGTTATTTTATGGATGATAAAACCGGTGATTTTGATATAGGGCATCCTGAAATTCAGGCTGACATTGCAGATATAGAACGACCGTCTACGGTATTTGGCTTGATTATTCATGCACTTAAATCGCGTAGAGAACAAAGCACAAAGCCTTTCACGGTATTGTCATGTGATAATATTCCCCATAACGGAAATGTGACTCAGCGTGTAGTGCTTGAAATGGCTAATGCAATTGACTCTGATTTAGCCACTTGGATCAAAGAAAATGTAACTTTTCCAAACTCTATGGTTGACTGCATCACCCCAGCCACTTCCGAGCAAGAAAAAGAACGCTTAACCTCGTTATTCGGAGTTGTAGACCAAGCTCCTGTTTTTTGTGAACCTTTTAGACAGTGGGTTTTAGAAGATAATTTTGTAAACGGACGCCCACCTTTAGAACAAGCTGGTGCAGAGTTTGTGACTGACGTTGCTCCATTCGAATTAATGAAACTACGTATCCTAAACGGTGGGCATGCATCGATCGCTTATCCTGCTGCTCTGTTAGAGATTGATTTTGTACATGATGTTATGGCAACTCCATTAATACGTCAGTACCTTAAAAAATTAATTAGTGAAGAAGTTATTCCAACATTACCTCCAGTGCCGGGCGTTAATTTTGATGAATACTTTTCCATAATTGAGTCGCGTTTTTCTAACCCTGAAGTTCGTGATACGGTTCCACGACTTTGTCAGGATGCATCTAATCGTTTACCTAAATTCATTTTACCTATTATTGTGGCTAATTTAGAACAAGGGAATGATTGTAAAGGCCTAGCACTTGTTGTTGCCCTTTGGTGTCGTCTTTGTTACCAAAGTAGTTTACCTGAGTCTAATTTTGAATTATCTGACCCGCAGGCTGATAGGCTGATCAAACAAGCTAAATTAGCTAAAGAAGACGCTTCTGCATTTTTGCAAATGAATGATATATTTGGGATACTTAGTCATAATGAGATCTTTATCAAGCACTTCACTCATTGGCTTGAAATGCTAGGCAATTTAGATACTAAGTCAACCCTAGAAAATTATGTAAAGTCTTAAATTAATAGGTTACAAACATGGCTCAATCTGACGTTTTACTTACCCAACACAATATTGAATTGGTTATTTTTGATTGTGATGGAGTACTCATTGACAGTGAAATATTAAGCAAACGGGTTTTGCTTAATATGCTCGAAGAGCTCGGAGTAAAATTGCCAGCTGATTATTTTTATAATCATTTTTTAGGGTATAATTTTGAGCATGTTACCGCTAAAGTTTTTTCTGATTTTTCTGTGGTACTAACCAATGATTTTCGCCAACGATACCGTCAAGCTTTAATAAAGGTTTTTGCCACAGAGCTACAAACAACACATGAGATAGAATCTATTTTGTCTCAACTTAGCGTTAACTCTTGTGTTGCCACCAGTAGTAGTCCTGAAAAAGTAAAAAATGCGCTTAAATACACTAAACTAGCACCATTTTTTAGTGGTCGTGTATTTACCTCATCAGAGGTTGAACATGGTAAACCAGCTCCTGACTTGTTCTTACATGCGGCAAAAACCTTAGGCGTAAAACCTGAAAATTGTTTAGTGATAGAAGACTCTCCAACAGGAATTAGCGCTGCTATTTCGGCTAATATGCCGGTAATTAGATATACTGGTGCAAGTCACATGCAAGATGTTAGTGCTGAAAGTAAGTTGTTTGATGGTGTAAAAACTATATCGCATTGGAACCAATTATTTACTCTGGTTCCATCACTTAAATCGTCACATCATTCAACACTTGATTCGTAAAGCAGCTCGTCATTTAATATTAAGAGGTAAACAGTGCAAAAACGCTCTAATTCAGAAATAAGAAAACTAGATGATGCAGCTAGAGCTGGGTGGCTGTATTACGTGGCAGGTAAAACACAAGAAGAAATCGCAAAAAAGCTCAATGTTTCTCGCCAATCAGCCCAACGAATGGTTGCTCTATCGGTTAGCGAAGGCTTAATTAAAGTAAGACTAGAACACCCAGTGGCAAAATGCATGGATTTGAAAGTAAAACTTAAAAATCGTTTTGGATTACAGTCATGTATTGTTGTACCTAGTGATGACGAAGATCCTAATTCTACACTGGGGCTTTCTCAAGCTGGTGCGAATGAAATTGAGCGACATTTAAAGTCTGCTGAACCTAAAGTGTTAGCCATGGGAACCGGCAGAGTATTACGAGCCTGTGTCGATGAACTTTCATTACTGAGCTGCGAACAACATAAAATTGTTGCGCTGTTAGGTAATATGGTTTCAGACGGTTCAGCCTCTTCATACGATGTAGTGATGCGCATGGCTGAGCATATTAGTGCTAAACATTACCCGATGCCATTACCAGTATTACCCCGCAGTAAAAAAGAAAAAGAGCAATTACATGCTCAGCCCTATACTGCTAGTAACTTAAAACTAGCCTCACAAGCCGATGTTACTTTTGTTGGTGTAGGTAACTTAGGTTTAAATTCTCCGCTGCATATCGATGGTTTTATTACCAAAGAAGAGTTAGATGAATTGCAAAACAAAGGCGCAGTAGGTGAAATGATTAGTTGGGTGTTTGATATAAAAGGGAATCTAATCGATTGTGCAGTTAATGACCGAGTCGCTAGTACACCATTAAAAGTAAACCCTGATAAAGCTGTATATGCAATTGCTGCCGGTGAAGAAAAGGTTCATGCGATATTAGGCGCTTTAAGATCTAAATTCATTAACGGTTTAATTACTAATGAATACACCGCAGAGCAATTACTAAGTATCGATTAAATTGATTTAAACACCTTCTAAAAATAAATACAGAAGTAGTAATAACTATTTCTGGCGTATTTCTACAAGTAAAAAAGAGTAAGATTAAGGAATTAACATGACATATAAAGTAGCTGTATTTGGTGAAGCATTATTCGATATGATTGAGCAGCCAGGTGGTGATTATCGACCTTTTATTGGCGGTTCTCCTTATAACGTAGCCAGAAGTTTTGCTCGCCAATCGCTTGATTGTACATACCTATCACCTATTTCTAACGATGTATTCGGTGAAAAAATATTTAATTCTGTAATAGAAGAAAACATTAACATCCCTGAAAATAATCGTTCAGATAATACTACATCTTTAGCCCTTGTTTATAAAAATGCACAAGGTAATCCTGATTACCGTTTATATAGAAAATCAGTCGCTGACTTAGATATTAGCGCAGAAAAACTTTTAGATATTTTGCCTCAAAATTTAGATCTTTTTCATACGGGGTCTTTAGCACTTGTTCCTGATATGCTTAATGTTTTAATTCCAGTGATCAAAGTACTTAAAAAACGTGGTGTTAAAATAAGTATTGATATAAACGTTCGAAAAGGTGTTGAAAAAAATCACCAGGACTATGTAAAAGCCATAACAACTTTTGTTGCTTTAGCAGATATAGTAAAAGTAAGTGATGAAGATCTGCTATTAATTGGTTTAACAGGGTGTCCAGAGGTGCATGCAAAAGAAATGCTTGAAAGTATGGATAATGGCATCATAGTGCTAACATTAGGCGAAAGTGGTTCGCACGTAATAACTCAAACAATTAATGAGCAACAAGACATTTTTAAAGCAGAACAATTTGGCGATACGGTAGGTGCAGGAGATACTTTCTTTTCTGCGATGATTGCTCAATTACTTCGTGATAAATCATTATCACCAGATGCTGAAAAAAATAACTTAGCCTATGCTTTAAAATTTGGTTCTTTAGCTGCATCAATGAACGTGGAAAAAGTGGGTTGTCACCCGCCATCACATACTGAAGTATCTAAAAAATTAGAAGACTTATAAGTGATAGTAGCCGCTCGGCTACTATTAAACAGTAACTCTACTGCATACTTTGTGAGTCAAACACTTCAATATTTGACCATAAATGTGCAGCGTTTTAATAAACTCATGATGAACAGGTTTATCTTGGTATTTAAGCTGTTATACGTGCCGATCAGACCTCAGCACCTTCTTATAACCAAAAAACACCTTATACACAAACCGCCTTGTTCAATAATGCTTTTTATTTGCTTTAGATTAAGTCGCCATGGTGATCGCAGCGATCGCGGTCATAGTTATCACTAACCAACGATAATAAGTTTCAGGTATTTTTTTAACAATATACACCCCTGCTACTGCCCCCAGTGTAATAAATGGAATACTACTTAGGTTTAAATAAAAAGAATCTAATGTAATGGTTTGCCAAGAAAATATATGGAAAGGAACTTTAAATAGATTTAAAACCAAAAAGAACCATGCGGCTGTTCCTATGTATTCGTCTTTGGGTAATTTCATGCATAACAAATATAAAGCCATAACGACGCCAGCTAAGTTACCAACCATAGAGGTGAAACCACCCAACAAGCCTATGAATGCAGCAAGCCATGCGTAATCAGGTATTTGTATTTTGTTATATTTTTCTTGCCACAACATTAAACCTAAGCTTAAAAATATAATAATGAGCATCACACTTCTAAAGGCCTGATCATCAATATACTGTCCGGTAAATGTTCCTAACACCACACCAAGTGCTGTTGCGGGAAATAGTTTTTTCAAATAATGCCAATTGGCACTACGATGGTAATAAAGCACGGCTAAGACATCTGCAATAATCAGCATAGGAAGCATTAACCCCGAAGAACTTTTACCACCAAAAATTATCGCAAGTAGGGGTATAGAGAACATGGATACACCATGAACTCCCGTTTTTGCCATGCCGATAAAAAAAGACACTATAATCAATAAAAATAAGGTGCCATAAGATAAGTCATACGAAAAAATAGACAACATTATTGATAAAGGCCTTTTGGTGATTAATAATCTGTTTAGTAACTATTGAAAACACCAAAGCGCTACATTACACAGGGCAAATAAAGCGCTATATTTTTTCTCGGTGCTCTCTGTGTCCTCTGTGGTGCGTTCTGCATTTTCTTAATAATTACTCGGTTTTTTACAACTAAAAAGGGGCGTAAATCACTCCCCTTTAGTTTGTTTTAGGGTAACTATTCAGCACTTAAATGATACACCACCG
>Ga0209291_1002834_pt1 | contig 13539 bp, 12 predicted proteins | sample GOMGulsemesocosm_FD_184633 | JGI IMG/M metagenome (GOLD analysis project Ga0209291, IMG submission 184633) | Methane-oxidizing microbial communities from mesocosms in the Gulf of Mexico - GOM9B Gulf of Mexico (SPAdes) (version 2) | ecosystem: Environmental > Aquatic > Marine > Cold seeps...
ATGATGCTTTAGGCCCTAAGCCGATTAGTTCATTAAAGAGCTACTTAGGTCACACTTTGGGTGCCTGTGGCGCGATTGAAGCTTGGGCGTCGTTGCATATGATGCAAGACAACTGGTTTGCGCCAACCATTAACCTTGAGCAGGTTGACCCACAATGTGCGCCACTTGATTACATTAAAGATCAAGCACGGATAATTAATACCGATTATGTCATGAGCAATAACTTTGCGTTTGGTGGTATTAATACTTCGCTAATTTTCAAGCGCTGGACAAACAGCTAAGTTTATTGTGATTAATTGGTTATTAACGAACCAATTAGCCAAATACAATTAGCCAAATATAATAAGCCAAATATATAAAGCCCGTCGCTCAATGAACGACGGGCTTTTTTATTAGCGGGCCAAAACAGCAGAGCGCTTTGGTTATATTGGTATTAGTTTTACATTTAGCCGTGCCGATTGTTGAGGTTGTGATTGTTATGGTTATTGTTTAATAGGCTCTTTACTTAATACCATTGCTAGCCAAATATTTTCAGATTTTGATAATCCCGGCTCATTCAAGATAGTTTTAGACAATTGTGCCACCCGAGCATGGTTTTTTATGTTGCTTGCTAAAGACCAACGCGCAGCAGTAAAAACGGCTTCCATTAAGACATTCTGTTTGTCTTGTTCGGTTTGTTGTGAGGTTTTATACGCATCTATTGAGCCAAGGTATCCATCATAATTAAAGGCCGTAATAATTCGTCGAATGGGTTCCTTACTGCCTGTGGCAAAAAAGTAACCCCATAGGCCATCTAACACCGCAGGGTGATTTAGCGTTGCTTGTAAAATATCGGTTGGTTTAGTTGCCAAAGACGTTGTTGCGCCAATCGACCTTAGGTATTGTTTTGATTGCTCGGTATCGGATAACCAAACGGCAAGAAAAACTATTTTCATGTCTTGTTGGGTTAAACCTTGCAGACCCGCCATCCATTGTTCGATTCGCTCGGGGTTGTCGGCCAAAATACGGCTTAAGAACACCGAGAGTGTTTGCGTATGTTTCGGGTTAGCTAAAACCCCTTGCTCACTAAATTTTATAACTTGGGCAACAAACTTGTCAGGGGTCGGATTTTTATAATAATCCATTAACCAACTCGCTTGCGCTACTTGGCTAAAACTTAAAATTAGTACTAGAAGGGGCGATGATATCCATTTCATATTGTAATCTCTAACGGCTGATAATTGGTCAGTTTTAATCATGAGAGTGTTTCACGATTAAACCAAAATGGGCGAATTTGTTCTGTAACAAATTGACTGACCAGTTATATTTTTATTAGTTCCACCAAACGAAGATAAAAATAGTGATCCGCAGTCGCAAGGCTGAATTTAAGCCAAGCGGCTCGCCCAATTGCCATTATGTTGTTGGTCACAGTTTTGCTCGGTGTCATACAAAATGAAACTTTCTACATTTTTACATTTAACAGCCATGCCATTGAGCTTGTGCTCAATTAAAGCGCTCAACATTTTTTTACTGCTACTTGCGGTAAAACTAGCAAGCTGTTGGTTGGTTTCAAATACACAGATTATTTTTAAACTTTTAGGAAAGTTGGCATAATTAACCGTGTGGGTTAACCATCTAAAACCATCAATTTCCTTTAACGCAATGTCACAAACCTCGGTTAACTCGAGTCGTAGTTGGTTATCTATTTTTTTATCAGTTTTACGCATGATCTATCGGCTGCCTAACGTGTAGTGTGAACCTTATGCTGGGCTTATATGTTGCCAAGTTAGCATGTCAGTGTTCACGGTATGAATGAGGATACTTAAATATTAAAGCATTTAACGGCGTAATTTTACTAGGTGCTTTACTCGATGCATCACTAGGTATATCAATGGGTGCCTTGCTAAGTGTCTTGCTAAGTGTATTGCTTTAAGATCATTTGCACTGCGGTATCAGAGACGAGTGCAATGGTGGCATCATCAGGAAACTCAATGCACTGAGTCACTTGCGGCCAAAAACAAAACGCTTTAATCACAGCAATAAACTGGGTAGCGACGAGCTCAGGGTGCTGTGTTTTTAGTACCCCAGCCGCGCAGGCGGCTTTAAACCAGCTGGTTAACGGTGTCTCTTGCTTGCTAAAACTTTCCATTGCATCGGTGAGTAATTCAGGCGAATGAATGCCCTCAGCGATAACTACTTTAGCGGTAGTGATAAACCCCTCTTTTTTGAGCAATGAAATTTCGTGCGCCGCCAGTTGTTTTAATTGCGTCTCGACCGGGATCTCGACAGAAAAGGGCACAGGTTCAAAGGCACAGAGCATGGCAAACATCTCCGATATAATTGAACTAAACAGCAGATCTTTACTAGAAAAATGATTGTAAACAGTACGTTTAGACACATCAGCGCGCTTAGCAATATCGTCCATGCTAGCGGTTTTAAAGCCTTTTAACTGAAACTCTTGCATCGCAGCATTGATAATAGCGCTTCGTTTTAATTCGGAACGTGATAAGTTTTTTTCATTCATTTTCAGCTTCTTGCTCTGACTATCTAATAATTATGCCGCTTATTTTACACTACCGAGTTTACTTTTCATAATTAGATAAGTAAACTATACAGTGTAGTTTACTTTCGCTGTTGGATATATGAAAAGAAATACACTTACTGTTTTAACAATACTCGCCGGAGGCATTATGCTGGGAATAACGTCATTACAATCAGAATCTGTGATTAAACAAGACCAAACTGGATTATCGCATCATAAGTCCGATGGTAAGTTTGCTAATACAGCTGCTGACTTTAGCGATGATACCAGCATTTTACCGCTGCTTATGCGTTACATTACCGAGAAGCGTATTGACTCGTCACCCGTTAATGACATTCCTGTTGTTACAATAACGGCGCAGCAGCTCGAGCAATTACCGCAACATGAAGACAGTGTTATTCGGTTGGGGCATTCGAGCGTTTTTATTAAAACCGGCGGTAAAAATTGGCTGATTGACCCTGTTTTTAGCGAGCGAGCATCGCCCTTTAGCTTTGCCGGCCCTAAACGCTTTCATCAACCACCGATTGCACTTGAGTCGTTGCCACCAATCGATGGTGTCATAATATCTCATGATCACTATGACCATCTCGATCAAGCTTCTATCGAGTATCTGGCGAGCAAGGTTAAGCACTTTGTTGTGCCTGTCGGGGTCGATAAACATTTGAAAAAATGGCAAGTTGACGCAAAAAACATTCACGTTTTAGACTGGTGGCAGTCAGTAACGATAGATAATGTTAGCATTACGGCGACACCGACCCAGCACTTTTCAGGTCGCGGGTTATTTGACAAAAATGAGACGCTGTGGGCGTCTTACGTTATAAAGTCAGCGAACAGCAATCTGTACTTTAGTGGTGATTCTGGCTATTTTGACGGTTTTAAACAAATAGGCGAGCGCTTAGGGCCGTTTGATTTAACCATGATTGAAACCGGCGCCTATGATAAAGACTGGGCGAGCATTCATATGACTCCAGAGCAAAGCCTGCAGGCACATGTTGATTTGCAAGGACGCCAAATGATGCCAATTCATAACGGCACTTTCGACTTAGCTTTTCATAGTTGGTATGAACCACTTGAACGCATTAGTGAGTTGGCGCAAGCATCGGGTGTGCCATTGCTTACTCCCGTGATGGGGCAACGCGTTGCGACCAGCAGTGCTAATAAAACTGCGCCATGGTGGCGCGATCTACAGTAATTTAACATCGGCGCTTGTCCGCACGGCAAGCACGTTTTAAATAAAATGCCGATAGCTAAATTATAAGGCGTGTGCCCAGCGCTTATTCGGTCCTCTAGTTGGTAGTGGTTCAGTTACTTAACACCATGCGGGCCGACTGCTTTTGCGCTGGGGCTATTAGCCATTGATTTTCAAAAATAGCACCACGCTCCACACAAACAAACTGCTGGTAAAACTTGTCGCTAATATCAGGCATTTTTGCCGCTAGCTCAGCGCCGGGATTCCAAGTAATAACGCTATTACAATTGGTGCCGCTGATTGATATTGGTGTGGAATTCTCAATGGTTTGACTGGCGCTACCAGTAATAAAATATCGGTCAACTTCACCGTTAAAGGTTAGCGCGCCATTTAACTGTTCAACGTTGGCATTATTTGCCGAATCTACGTATTGATAACCGTCTAAGCCGTTAACGGCGGCAGTAGCGATATTGTCTATCGCAAAATAGCTATGCATTGCCCATTCACATTCGATGGTGGCTGTTGAATGATTGGTGATTGCAAACTCAATCGTCAGTTCGTCACCAAGTGTAAATTCGAGTTCCAGAGTAAATTGATGAGGATAAACTAACGCACTTTGCTCGCTGTGCTTTAACGCTAACGTGATTGTTACGCTGTGGTCTTGGTTAGCTTGGGCGCTGGTTTTAGTCCAAACACTGGTCCGAGCGAAACCATGATTAGGGTAGACTTTGCCTAAATCAGAGTTTTGCTCACGCTTGCTGCGATGAGGGCCAAACCAAGGCGCGCAAAGTGGTACACCGCCCCGAATAGCTTTGCCCGGTTCAAATAATGCAACAGGGCTGAGCCATAACAAGGCCGGTTTGTCCGTTGGCTTAAACTCAAGAATTTGACCACCGTAAAGTGAAATAACGGCATAACACTTTGGGCTTGTAACGACAATTAACGGCAAAGCTTGCGCTGCGTTGTATAGCTGCTTGGTATCAGAGAACGAAATGAACGATTGGGTCATAACTCATTGCTAATTAAAATGATAAAGTTAGCTGAGTATAATCTAATAACCAGCCACTGTTCAAATTAGGATGGGTTTAAAACCAAGTACGTTATTGAGGCCGCGGGTTATGATCCTACAGCTTTCAACCAAGGAGTAACTAGCCTAATGGGCAAAGCGCATTCCAAAACATTGCAAACGATGCTTGGCGGTACAATTGATTGTCAATGTGCTGCGGATTTTCAATATAAAAAATGCCCGCACCATTAAACTGACCCTGACAGTTCAGCGCCACCAATTCAATTGGATGCTTTGCAAAGATCCCACTTGCTTGGCCGGCACTAATTAAGCGGGTGATCATGCCCAGCTCTTGCGCCATCGCATTGGCTTTTTCTTGCGCACTGAGTAATTTAGAGCCGCTAACCAGTTGGAAAAACTGAAGCTTTTCAGGGTGCTTAATGGCCCAAGTCAGCGCATTGTTCCACAGCTCTTGCGTTAGCTCTTTAAGTGAAGACTGCTCGTTCACCGGGCTGCTAAGGTGCTGGGATAAATCATGCTTGGTCGCCAAATACAATTGATAAACCAAGGCCTTTTTATTGGGAAAATGATGAAATAAAGTGCCCGTTGCGACATTCGCCGCCTTAGCGATTGACGCGGTAGAGGTTGCATCAATGCCATGCTCGCTAAATAACATTAAGGCACTGTCGAGAATTTGTTGTTTCTTGCCTGTTTTCACTTTAATCCTTTAATCTATTCTCTTTAATTGTAGGATTCACTGTAATCCTTGTTAACGACGCACTTACTAAGATGCGCTAAGCGTCGTTATGTTTAGGCTGGCTTGTTAGCGCAAGAATATCTTAATCAGCATTTTTCCAATAAAACCACCGTAGGGAGGGTGCACTAGTTTACCGGTATTTAGGATGCTGCCACGCGCTAAGACTGTTCTAGCGTTCGAGAAGGTTAAGAAACCCTCTTTACCATGATAATGACCCATGCCAGAGGCACCAACACCACCAAAAGGCGCATCGTCGGCAGCGACATGAAATACACTATCATTAATGCAAACGCCGCCAGAGTGAGTTTGTTGTAAAATCTTAGTTTGGGTCGGTTTATCAAAGCTCATAATATAAAGCGCTAATGGGCGAGGGCGGTCGTTAACATAAGTCAGTGCTTGATCTAAGTTGTCATAACCAATGATGGGTAATATTGGGCCAAATATTTCTTGCTGCATAACTAACATGTCGTCGTTAACCTCGGTTAACAACTGGGTCGCCAAATTGGCGGATTGCGGATCATAATCTTGCCCGTTGGCCGATACTACTTGAGCGCCTTTTTGCTTGGCATCTTCTAGCCAACTGATTAAGCGGCGCTGCTGCACTTCGTTGATGATGTTGGCATAATCTGGGCGGGTATTACTGGTGCCGTACATTTTTTGAAATTGTCGTTGGTATTGCGCGATAAACTCATTTACTTGGTCTTTAGGACACAGAATATAATCGGGTGCGACACAAATTTGGCCAGCATTTAAACATTTACCGTAAATTAAACGCTCAACTGCGGTGGCTATTGGCATATCTGGCGCAATGATTACTGGCGACTTACCGCCAAGTTCCAAAGTCACGGGTGTTAGGTTGTCAGCCGCTGCGCGCATTACATGACGGCCAACGGTGGTTGAGCCGGTAAAAATGAGATGGTCGAATGTTAGTGCTGAAAATTTCGCAGCAACATCGACTTCGCCAACAATAGAGGCCACTTGATCGTTTTCAAATACCTCGCTTAACATCTTGATTAATGCTGCATTGGTATTGGGCGTAAACTCTGAAAATTTAATCATTGCCCGATTACCAGCAGCAAGCGCTGATACCAGCGGACCAATCGATAACATAATTGGGAAATTCCATGGCACCATAATGCCAATAACGCCCAGTGGTTGATACTCAACCCGCACCGTGGCGGGTGCCAGTAATAAGCCTGCTGAGCGTCGTTGTGGTTTCATCCACTTTTTAAGCCGCTTTAGGGTGTAATTAATATTGATCACACAAGGCATAATGTCGCCGACTAAGCTGTCTTGCTCAGGTCGCTGGCCGTAATCTTGATTTAACGCGCTAACTAACTGGTGCTGGTGGTTGATCAAAGCCTGTTTAAGAGCGGTTAACTGTTGGCACCGCTGCTGATAAGTCGGGGCCGGATCCTTGGCATAAGCCGCTCTTTGCGCAGCAAGGATTGACTGTAATGAAACCGCGATATTATTGGGATCGATTGAGATGCTCATTTGGAACTCCACCATGAATAGTTTAACGACATTGTTGTGCTGCAGTTTTGATGTTTAGTGTATTTTTGGCTGCGGCATTCACTAACACCTAATACCTAACACCTAACATCTAACATCTGACAGGTATACCTAACGCCTTTAAACCGACTAGTCAGTCGGTTGTTGAATTAGACGCTATTTAAAGTAAAGATACAAGACATTGTTTAGGTTACAGTGACATTGCCGTTGCCGTTGTCGAAATTAAAGTTGTTTAATTTCAATGATATTTTTATGCGTGTCCCATCTTTGAGACTTCGGCAGTAGGCTAAAAGATAAAGCGCACAGATACAGAGTAAATATAAGACCTGCGAAGGCCAATCCACTATATGGTGCATAAAGTCTTTAATTTTCAAGCTTAATAATCCTGCTCTTTTGTTTCAGCCTTAGTCGGTAATTTACCGCACCGGTATCGACTACTTATTGAATTTATACGACTACACTATACCCACGGTCCTTATTGGTGCTACTTATGTCTCATCTTAAATTTTCATCGTTTAAAGTTCTGTTCTGGTCGGTTGTTGTGTTATTTAGCATTAGTATTAACGCTGCGGTACTTGCTACTGAAAAACTCTCTGTTGGATACTTTAATCAAGGAGAATATACGGTTATAAACGGGGGTAAAGAGCATGCAAGTTATGTATTTAACCAGCAATCGGACAAAGTAGTAAAATTAGCCACCCTAGACTGGCCGCCATATATCGGTGAAAAATTATGTAATAAAGGCTGGGTGTTCAAGTTTACGGTCGCGTTGTTAGTCAGCAAAGGTTATCAAGTACAAATTGATTTTTTACCTTGGGCCCGTGCCGTCAGAAATGTTGAGTTAGGTTTTAGTGATATCTTATTTCCAGAATATTACATTGAAGACTCGGCGCCATCAGACTACGTGAAAGGAATGCGGCGACGCGATGCCTTAATGTTATCTAATGAATACCCGGGCGGAGAAATCACGTTTTTGAAACGCCAAGGTGAAGGCGATAAATTTAACGGGAATTTAAAAAATTTAAAAGGTGAAACTATTGGTGTTGTTCGTGGTTATCAAAACACCCCCGAATTTGATGCGATGATGGACAACAACGAATTCAAAATCATTAAAGCAGTCAACGATTTACAGCTAGTAAAGTTGTTAATGGCCAAAAGGGTTAACTTAATTATTGGCGATCCAAAAGTATTACGTTTTACCATTAACTATTCAGATCTGCCAGCGAGTGATAAAGCAAGATTGCAGCAGGGCATTGAAGAAGTAACACCTGCGATCAAATACAACGCACTTTATTACGCACTGAGCGCCAAAAATCCAGATGTTAGTTCATTATTAAAAGACATCAATACAGCATTATACGAATTTAAAAATAGCGGCGAGACCCAAAGAATTCTGGAAAAAGGCAGCAGCGAGTGTTTTTAAAACGAGCAATAAATTCACGGTACCATTACAGTGGCCTTATCTTAACGTAATACAAGAATGCAACACCGACAATGTTTATAGACAGCATGCCTAACCAATAAACGAGTGCAATGGCGCCAATATAGGATGTCCCCATTGTGGCGATCAGTGACAATAATAACATCAGCCAACCAATGCCGGTAAAGAGGCGGGTTAGCCTTAAACTTTTTGGCTGGTTAAAGGCTAATTTATAATGCTTATCCATCGATAATGACAAGCATAATGTGGCAATTAACTGACTTAACAATATCGATAACATCATACTTTATCTGCTTTGACCTGACGGTGGTGTAGCCAGTTGGCGGTTTGGTAAAGTATCGACCCCACCAATAATAGCATCACGCTAAATCCCCAATAGGGCATATTATTATCTAATATTGCGTTGATTAAACGTTGTGGCTCTTGAATGATATCGAGTAAAAACAAGCCAAAGCAACTAACGCTGGCAAGAGCAACTTGTTCGTACCAAGCTTTAGTTACCGGACGTACCACGGCGTGACATAAGGCCATCAACCAACTGATGAAAAACACCTGTACTTCTGCATTTTCTCTCGCTTCAAGTATGACCGGAAATGCCCGATTACTGACAAAATAGCCGATAATCGCCAGCAGTAAGCCACTTATCGCAGCGATGTTTAGACGTTCAACGATAAAATGACCAATGTGTCGCTGCTTGACTCGAGCTAGGCGTTTATTGAGCCAAATAATGAGTCCGGTGGCAATCAATGCACTGGCGGCGCAGCCTAGTGCAAAGAACATCCATCGCAAAGGTATATCGGCAAATTTAGCTTCATGAATTCCCCACAATACCTGCCGCACTTGCGCTGGCGTAATATACTTAGGATAATTGTCTAATGCCTCGCCGGTGCTTGCTGAAAATACTAATCGTTGTGCTTGCCTTGAAACCGTCGAATCCTTCACCCGTTCAACAATAATTCGAGCATTAATTTTTTGAGGCTGTTCAATCGTGACCCGAGCAATTTGATGTTTACCCGGCCATTGGCGTTGTATTTGATCTTTAATCACAGAAAAATCAACTATTCGCTCGATGTCCTGCGCGTTAGGATCGAGTTTAACTAAGGTCGGAATGGTGTAACTATTAAGTTTATTTTCACCATCAGCATAAAAGTGTTGGTCACTCCAAGGAATATATAGGGTGAGGTAAATCATTAATCCACTGATGCAAATCATGAGGGAAAAGGGGATAGTGACAATACCTAATAGCGCATGAATATCGATTAAAAATTTACCTTTTTTTCCTTTGCGCAGAGTAAAAAAATCACGGAAAAAACGTCGATGAGTAAAAATGCCACTAAAGGTCGCAATCAACATAAACATCGCCGCAATGCCAGCAATATATCTGCCGCCGTACTGTCGAATATGTAAGGTATAATGAAAGGTTCTAAAAAAATCACCGCCTCTTGATGCTCTAATTTTCTGAGTCGTCTCACCATTGCCATTGAGTATTAGACTGCCACGCTTTTGACCGGTGTTCCAGCGTAGCATCCACTGAGGAATTCGTTCGCTAGGTAAAAGGATCTGCCATCGCTGCTCGCCCTGAGCGTGTAACTTGAGTTGGGTTATTGAATGATTAACTTGATTGTTTATGTGGTATTTTTTATCGTGCTCAGGTTTCATCCATTGGCTAATCTCATGATTAAAATAGCTCAATGTACCGGTCACGAAAATAGCAAACAGTAACCAACCAAGGATTAATCCTGAATATGTGTGCAGCCAAATCATGCACTTACGAAAGTCTGGTTTCATGGGGTAGGGAATAGATTGTAGATAAGTATTAACAAGGCTATTGCGATCGCTAACCCAAGCCATAGCTTGAGCAGTGTCAATCGGCAAAAACAAAGAATTATTACGCTAAAACACACCAGATAGCTGATCATTGTCGCTAACATCACACTAAAGCTTAGTGGGTAGTCAAAACAATAAACAAGCGCTGGTACCAGCGAAATACTAAAGACACTTGAAAGTGCATAACCGCCAAACATGGCGGTTATGCAACGTAACAAGACATGTATTGAGTATGTCATATTCAACAATTTCTGTGGTTTTATATCGGATTAGAAATTGTAAGTCGCAGTTAGCTTCGCATTGCGAGATTCGCCAGGTAAACCACCTAAATACATTGCTTTACTGTAATAGTCGGTGTCAGCAAGATTACGTAAGTTTAACTGAAGATCCCATTCTTCGCCTTGATAGCTCACTGAGGCATCCCATACTGTATACGCTTCTACAATCGCATAATCGATACCAAATGCTGACGCTGAAATCGAACGTTCGTCTTCATAGTTAACACCGACACTAAACGTAACTGGACGGTAGAGTCCTTTAAAGACAACGTCATAGCTGGTCCACACACTGGCAGAACGTTTTGCTATGCCTTTGGTTTGCTCTTCATCTTGGCTCGATGCGTATTGCCCTGGTTGCGTAATAGGATCTTGATAAGTGGCATTAAAGTTCATTGACCATGCATGATTAAGCGCAAGGTTTAAGTCGAACTCGACCCCTTGTGTTTCATCGGCTTCATCATAGTAATATTCCGGAACATCAATGTTATAAGCCGCGTCCGCAGGATCATCTTCATAGGTAGGGTTGCTGTAACGTAAGTTAGTACGACTGGTTTTAAACAACACCAATGAACCTAGTAGATCTTGATCAAACGCGGTAAATCGCATCCCTAAATCAAATGATTCAGACTCAGAATCAGGACGATCAGAGCTACCATTGATACTGCCTAATACACTATAAGCCGTTCTACCCATTGAATGATTGACAAAGATCGAGAGTTGATTTGTCACTTGATAGCTCAGTCCTAAGTTATATGATAAGCCACTGTCGTCGGCATCATACTCAGGAGTGCCATCACTAACTTGATTATGATAAGTCTGTTTTATTCCTGTATATGCACCGCCAATACGACCCGTTAATGCATCACTAAAATACAGTACTTCTTGTGCACTAATACCCCATGAAGTGACTTGCTTGTTGTACTTACTACGCAATGCAGGGTTGTAGTCATCAAACTCACCTGTCGGCCAATTTGGGTTACGTATATCTAATATATAAGGTACGGGATCACTACGACTATCATCGGCATCCCAAATAGAATACTGCTGATAGTTCATGTCGTGGTGTTCATAGTTAGCGCTAAGTAAATGCTCGCCTTCAATGTCACCACTGCTCCACCTATTGGTCAGATCAATGAAGTATTGCCACACGGTTTCATCTGCGGTGATATTGCGATATTCCTGACGGCGAGCCGCATAAGGATATAGCACACCATCAATCACCAATGGTGCTCTTGGGTCTAAGTTAATCACGCCATTACGATCATGATAAATATAGTTTAAGGCGGCAGTCTGGCGGATATAGTCAGATTCATAAGTACGGTATTGTAACTGGTGTATCAACGACCAATCTTGGCTTAGTTGTAAGTCTTGACGCATTTTAAGACGTAATTCTTTACCTTCATTGGGTGTTGAAATCGGTGAAATAAGACTGGTATCACCCAAGTCTGTTGGTTGCCAACCATCAGTCGAAGACAAGCTGGCTGCTAACTCTTCACGCTGAGCATCCGTTAACTGTAAGGCATCAGTGGCATTATTGTCGCTGTCAATCGCGGCACCGTTAACCAGATCTGCACCTGTAATATCACCGGTTGCTGTGTCAAACAAACTTAAATCAATTAAACGGACAGGGTGACCTATCGAGTCAACTTGATTAGCATCATCAATATAGGCCGCCGAGAACGTTACCTGATTATTAACAGAAAAATCATGACGTAGTGATGCGTAAACCTCCGCTCGTTCTGCGCTAACACCGCGGTAACCGTCGGTAGATTCATAATTAGCAACAAATCGATAAGCCGTGCTATCACTTAATGGCGCGGTTGCATCCAGCATGAAAGAGTGAGCATTCCAGTTGCCAAGGCTTGCTTGAACTTGGTAACTGGCTTTATCTTGTGGCTTTTTCTCAATCAGGTTAATAATACCGCCAGCGGCCCCCATACCATATAAACCCGTAGCAGGCCCCTTAAGCACCTCCATGCTTTCGATATTGGTCATTGAACGGGTAGGGTTATAGCTATTGCCTAAATCTGAACCGCCGTAAATGCCATCATAGGTATAGTTAACGCCCAAACCACGAATCGCTAAATTATCACCAACGCCGTAATTGTTACCATCTTGAGATAGGCCACTAATATTACGGATACTCTCTTGCAGCGAGTCATAACCTTGGCTATTGATAAGCGCACTGTCAACCACCACTATCGCGGCAGGCGTTTTCATCAAGCTCATGCTTGATTTAGTCGCAGTACCAGACTCTAAGATTAATTGGTTATGTCGACCATAGACACTGATTTTTTCATCAATAGCTGTATCAGCAATGGCTAACTTAACCTTTTGTTCTGTTTCTATATCAACCGCGTTGGCATAAACAGCGCTGGGTGCCAATATCGTCGAAATGATCAACGAAAGTTGCCAAGTTGATTTACGTTTAAAGTTCAATTTATTTCTCTGTAGCATTACAATATCAATCCAGTGTGAATGTTAATCATTCTTGTTAGTATTTCTGATTTCGGGATGGTATCACGTTTTTTGAGGTAATAAAGAGGATAAAAAAATAAATAACAGATTATATTGAACTAAAACAACATTGGCTAATGTCATGTACATTTTGAGGTGTAATGATGTACTTTCTTGTTCTGATTGTCACAGTGCTGGGCATTGAGCCTGTTTATTATGCATTACAACCCAGTTATAAAGTCACTTATCTGTACTGAAAAAGAGCATGAAAGGGCAAAGAAAATAGCGCACGCAGCAAAGTACATGTCATAAATAACAGGGTAAGGACAGAATGAGAGTTTAAAATTTTATATCCGTTAAATCAGGAACATTGGTTAAGTTACGCGTTCCTTGCGCGGTTAATTGTATTCGCTTCGAGGTGTCGTCAGTTTAGTGGTTATTAAGGACATCTAAATTAAATGGCGGTCCTAACTTGTATTCTATTAACTCCCTAATTCAACAGGCAGGCGCATCACAAAGTAATGCGCCTAACACAACGCTTTATAAAG
>Ga0209291_1002835_pt1 | contig 13534 bp, 14 predicted proteins | sample GOMGulsemesocosm_FD_184633 | JGI IMG/M metagenome (GOLD analysis project Ga0209291, IMG submission 184633) | Methane-oxidizing microbial communities from mesocosms in the Gulf of Mexico - GOM9B Gulf of Mexico (SPAdes) (version 2) | ecosystem: Environmental > Aquatic > Marine > Cold seeps...
TAATAGAAATGCGGCTATGTACCATGAATGGGTTAAAAACATTGATTAAGTGCTTGATTTTCTTTGTGTTAAGAAAAATTAAGTTTATCTTTGAAGTTCCGAAAATAATTATATCTTTGCCGACTGAAATTTTAAGCATTTCATTAATTCGTTTAATAGACGAAGAAACTAAGTCTTAAGAAATCAAATATATGATAAGGAAATTTACAAAGATTTTGTTAATCACTGGAGCAATTTTTACTATAGCTACAGGATTTACGTCAAAGAAAGAGTTGAGAGCATCAAATGTAATTAACTCTGAAGTGAAAGAGAGTTTAGGATTGTATTATACAGTTTTAAACGAAAATGAGATAAAAGAGGAGGCTGAAGAGTTTTCTTTATTTTTAGGAAAATCATTTATCGGCTTTAAAGAGGCTGTTGGTTTTAAAGAATCTCAAGGAAGGTATTCTGTAGTTAATACTTTCGGATATATGGGTAAATACCAGTTTGGTAGAGGTACTCTGAAATTAATTGGAGTATACAATACTGGTACTTTTATGAAGGATCCTAATATTCAAGAAAAAGCTTTTGAGGCAAATTTGTCAAGAAACAAATGGGTGTTACGAAGAGATATCAAACGTTTTACTGGTAGAGTAATAGGAGGAGTTAAGGTTACCGAATCAGGTATTTTGGCTGCGGCACATTTAGGTGGTCCTGGAAATGTAAAGAAGTTCTTAAGGAGTTATGGAGTAACTGTGTTCTCTGATGCTTATGGGAGTTCAGTTCGTTATTACATGAAAAAGTTTGCTGGTTTTGATACATCTTCCATTGAAGAGAATAAAAAAGCAAAAGTAATATTAGATTAAATTATTTCACCCTTTTGGGTATAATGTTGGAAAAAAGGAGCACATGCAATTGTGCTCCTTTTTTAATGCCAATATTCTGTTTATTTCTGAATAACAAAAATGGTAGGTTTTTTATGCAAGTCAACTGGGTTTTTACTCCAGTATTGCGCGGTTTTTGTAATGATGAGTTCAGTTGGTAGTGTAATGTCGCATGCCACGCAAATTTTTGTGTTAGGATGTAGCGTTGAGCTTAAATCCTCGAGCATCTTATTGTTTCTATATGGTGTTTCAATAAATATTTGTGATTGGTTGTGGTCGTATGAGAGTTTTTCCAATCGCTTGATAGTTGCTTTGCGTTCACTCTTGTCAATAGGGAGGTAACCGTTAAAAGTGAAATTTTGCCCATTAAAACCAGAGCCCATCATAGCAAGAAGTATTGAAGAAGGACCAACGAGTGGTCTTACCTGAATGTTTTTATCGTGAGCAATTTTAACCACATCGGCACCTGGGTCCGCAATTGCCGGACAACCAGCTTCTGAAAGTAATCCTACAATTTTGCCCTCCAAACAAGAATTTAAAAAAGATGGAATATCCGCTGGGTCAGTAAATTTGTTTAGAGGATGTAGTATTAAATCAGGCTGTGATTTTTTTGGACAAACTCTTTTAATAAACCTTCTTGCTGTTTTTTCATTTTCAACAATAAACTCATTGGTCATTTCTAATACTTTTTTTACAGAAATTGGTAATACTTCTAAAGGTTCAGTATCTCCAAGAGTAGTCGGTATTAGGTATAGTTTTCCGTTAAGTTTCATTAATGTCTAATTTATGTTGTTTGTTATAGTTTGGCAGCAATAGTTGTGCATGCTTTATCTAGCATTTGGTATACATTCTCAAAGCCATTGTCGTAATACGGGTCAGGTACATTTAAATCTTTTTCTGGATGATTTTCGTTGAGTATTAGTTTTACTTTATTTCTGTCGCTCATATTTTTAGCTAAGGCCAATACATTGTTTTTGTTAGCGTTATCCATAACGTAAATAATATCAAATATTTCAAAATCAGTAGCTAAAAACTGCCGGCTTCTCTGGTTGGTAATATCCAATCCATGTTTGTTGGCAACTTCAATTGAGCGACTATCAGGTAATTCTCCTCTGTGAAAGGCAGATGTTCCAGCGGAATCTACATATATAAAATCAGCGTCAACTTTTGCTTTTAGAATTCCTTCTGCTAAAGGTGATCGGCAAATGTTGCCTAGGCAAACCATTAATATTCTTGTGTGTGTCATACAATTTCTAATAGCACAATTTAAGCATAAAAAAAATCACCAACTAAAACAGTTGATGATTTTTCCTATCAATAGGTTTGTTTTTTTATATGTTGACTACAGGGTTAGTTTTTTCTGTAAATCTTCTACGTATTTTTTAAATTGTTTGTCAGTGTGTGCTAAATTATCTACTGTTTTACATGCGTGTAAAACGGTTGCGTGATCACGCTTTCCTATCTGACTACCAATACTTGCTAAGGAAGCTTTTGTTAATCGTTTGGCGAAAAACATTGCTAACTGTCTTGCTTGTACAATGTGACGTTTTCTTGTTTTTGATTGTAAGGTTCCAACATCCATAGAGAAATAATCGGAAACCACTTTTTGAATGTAGTCAATTGATATTTCACGTTTAGTATGTTTGACAAACTTCTCAACAATTTGTCTTGCTAAATCAAGTGTAATTTCTTTTTTATTAAAAGATGATTGAGCAATAAGCGAAACAATAGCACCCTCTAATTCTCTAACATTTGATTTAATATTTTTGGCCACGTATTCCACTATGTCCTCTGGCATTTCAACACCATCACGATATAGTTTGTTTTTAAGTATTGCTACACGTGTTTCAAAATCAGGTTTTTGTAATTCAGCCGATAATCCCCATTTAAAACGCGATAATAAGCGTTGTTCAATATCTTGCATGTCAACAGGAGCTTTGTCAGATGTTAAAATAATCTGTTTCCCGTTTTGGTGTAAGTGATTGAAAATATGGAAGAATACATCTTGTGTCCCTGCTTTACCTGATAAAAACTGTACATCATCAATTATTAATACATCAATGATTTGATAGAAGTGAATAAAGTCATTTCTATTGTTTTTACGGACTGCATCAGTATACTGTTGAATAAATTTTTCAGCAGCAATATACAATACTGTTTTTTCAGGGTATTTGTCTTTTACATCAACTCCAATAGCGTGAGCTAAATGTGTTTTTCCTAATCCAACTCCTCCAAAAATTAATAAAGGATTGAAAGCGGTTCCTCCTGGTTTATTAGCAACAGCTAATCCAGCAGATCGTGATAAACGATTTGAATCTCCTTCTAAGAAGTTTTCAAAATTGTAACTCGGGTTAAGTTGTGATTCAATTTTTACATTTCTTATTCCTGGAATAATAAATGGATTTTTTAATTCTGGGCTTTTGTTTTTTAATGGAACATCAACATTTTGCGGTTTTACAGCTGACCTGTTTGTACTAGGTATTTTTTCTGTAAACGGCTGCTTGTTACCATAAGTGTTTTCCATTTTAATATTGTACACCAGTTTCGCTGACTCCCCTAATTCTTTTGTCAGTGCAACTTTTAACAACTTCACGTAGTGTTCTTCCAGCCATTCATAAAAGAATTTACTGGGTACCTGAATACTTAACACATTATCAGCGAGTTTTATCGGCTTGATCGGTTCAAACCATGTTTTGTAAGCTTGAGGTTGTATGTTGTCCTTTATAAAAGACAAGCAATTTTCCCAAACTGATAATGCAGTTCTATTCATTGAATATATTGGTTATATTTGTTTTTTTTAGTGCTGAGAATATTATTCTCTTTATGTGTTATTGGGGAGGACAAATATGTGAACAAATTAGTGAAAAAAAAAACCTGTTTCTATTGAATATTTAATATTTTTTTCTCATACTAAACAGTAATTTCTTAGTTCACATAACTTAATTAACAAAATTATATGGAAAAACACGAAACTGAAATACGAGTTCGTTACGGAGAGACCGATCAAATGGGAGTTGTTTACCATGGAAACTATGCGCAATACTTGGAGGTGGCTAGAGTGGAATGGTTGCGTTCTATTGATATTTCGTATAAAAAAATGGAAGATGACGGGGTAATGCTTCCTGTGGTAAATTTGAATATTAATTTTAAGAAACCTGCCGTTTATGACGAAGTGATTTGTATTAAAACACAATTACGTAAAAAACCAGGTTTAAAAATTACAATTGATCAAGAGATTTATAATGAAAAAGGGATGTTAATATCGACGTCTGAGATTACCTTGGTGTTTGTGAATATGAAAACAAAAAGACCAATGCTTTGCCCAGAAGTTCTTTTGAAAAAGCTAGGTTTTTAATATTTTAATTAGGGGTGACTTTTTGATGTAAAACTAGAAAAGGGAATGTTTTTTATAAAATTATTCGCAATTAGTACTAATTGAAGACGTCAACCTGAACATGTTTCAGGTTCTCATTAAGTAATGCGTTATTATCTGTATTATGAGATTCTGAAATAAATTTGGAATAAGGCTTAAAACACAATTATGATACAATACGGATATTGATGTTAATCTAGTTCTTTTATAGCTACCTCAAATAAGTTTGTGAATAACTCAAAAATTTGTTCAGCGTTATTTTTTCTAACAGGAATGGTGTATTGACAATCTAATTCTAATTTTTGATGTGTAATATTTAATTGTTTTTCCTTAACAATACGCATCACCTTATTCATGTCCTTGTATTGGAATGTAATGTGAAACACGCGATCAATTGTCTTTTCTAGAATATCAGAAGCTTCTAGAGCTAATTTGGAGCCTGTTTTATTGGCGTTCATCAAACCACCAACACCAAGTTTGGTACCTCCAAAGTACCTAACTACAACAACTAGTATATTGGTTACTCCAAATGCTTGTATTTGCCCATAAATTGGTGGTCCAGCAGAATTACTTGGCTCACCATCATCATTTGCTCTATACCGGATAGTATCTGTGCCTAATTGCCATGCATAACACCAATGTCTTGCCGTATGATGTTTCTTCTTTAATTGCTCTATAATTGGTTTTACCTCGTCTTCAGAACTTATAGGATAGGTGTATCCGTAAAACTTACTTCCTCTATCTTTGAATAATTCCCCTTTTGCTGGAGTATCAATTGTTTTATATGTATCGTTTGTTTCTGACAAGCTTGTTTATTTAAGTTGTAATCAAAAGTATTGAAATTATTGCTATTCCAATACCAATCCAGTTTTTAGTCGTTAATTTTTCTTTAAATAAAAACAAACCGATTAAGGTGCATAGTGCAACAATAGTTACATTGTTGATAGTGAAAACTACTGCGCTTTGCATGTTTTCTGTATCTAAAGCTTTTAATAAATAGTAAACGGAATAATAATTAATAGCTCCCAGAATTAAACCAGCTACACCATTTTTTACGGTAAGAGGAGAGGGTTTAATAGCATATATTACAATACCGAATAAACCAGCTAAGCCAAATAAAACACCAGAAAACAATGAAGTGTCCTCAGTAGACACGTAATTAGTTTGCATATATTTTATAGTAGTATCAATAATTCCGGCTCCTAGAAATAGGAGGGCTGGAAAAAGTAAAGATGCGTTTTTTGAAGTTGTACTCATATTTTTTAAAGTAATAAAGTACACCGCTGATAAGGCAAGGATGATTCCTATTATTTTTTGTCCGTTAAGTTGTTCGTTATATAGAATAACACCAAATAATACAGGGATAACAACTGACATTTTTCCTGCAACAGCAGCAACACTGACTCCGTTTTTTTGAGAAGTGATGGCCATAACATTAAATACACTAATAAATAAAACAGCCAATATTAAAGCACCAATAAACCATGGTTTAGAAGGTAGTTCACTAAAGTCAATAGTACTATTATGTGATAAAACACCTATGGTAAAGGCGGTAAAATAATTAATTACAATAGCTTGTGGCGTATTGATATTGTATTTGTCAAATAATTTAAAAATGACAAATATTGCACTAGTACAGAGAATGCATAAAAATAGAAAAAACATCTTAAAACAATTCTTTTTTAATGTGAAACAAATTGGTGATGTCTTCCTTTTCAGGTGTTAAATTCCAAGAATGGATATCTAGTTTGGCTGAAGTATCAGTGTTTTCTTTAGTATCGTCAATAAATAAAGTTTCTGATGCAATTAGGTTATTTTCGTTTAATACAAACTCATAAATATTAACATCTGGTTTGCGCATGTTTATTTCATGAGATAAATAAAACTGCTCAAAACAATGTTTAAATTCGTTGTATAGTTCCATACCCCAATCGTTTTTTATCCAATCGATATGCATTTCGTTAGTATTGCTCAATAAAAAGCAACGGTATTTTTTGCTGACTTGTTTGATAAAGTCAAGACGGTGTAACGGAAAATCAAGCAGCATACTGTTCCAAGTGTCTATGATTTCATTTTTAGAAATAGATGGGTTTACTGATGTACAAAATTCTAAAAAGGCTTCAGTGCTTATTAGCCCTTTTTCATAATCCATATTTACCTGAATCATTTGAGGGGTGAGTTCTTTGATGTCAAACAAATCTAAAGTATTATTTATGGCTCCAATTTTATCTAAATTGATAAAGATATCTCCGAAATCGAAAATTATATTTTTAATCCCACCAGTGGGTTTAATTATTTGAGGCTTGTCTTGATTGGAAAAATCTATTGTTGAATTCATAACTCGTATGCTTGCATTGAGGGAATTAGTTCATTACTATAAATAGTAAGAGTGTCTTCTTTTATATGTTTAGAAGCTAATAAGATCCCTTTAAAAATAGGCGCTTTAACTCCTTCTGAAAAAGTTGATGCTCCTTTAAAAACATGAGCTTCATCCCATAGTTTTTCATTAATAAAGCTTTGTAAGGTTTTACTGCCACCTTCAATAATAACCGATTGCAGTTGGTGCTTATAGAGTGCCTCACAAATTTGTGACCCTATATTTTTTGAGAAATCAATTACTTCAAAAAAGAGATTTTCTAAGTTTTGTTTTTCAATTTCTGTAAGTACGATAGTTTTAATACTGCCATCAAAGAGATGGTTGTTAGTTGAAACTTTCAATGTACGATCCAAAACTATTCTAACAGGGTTATGACCTTTCCATGTTCTAATGTCAAGTTTAGGATTATCGGTAATCGCTGTATTGGTTCCTACTAAAATAGCTTGTTCTTCTGCACGTAGCTTATGAACTAATTGCCTAGAGTAAGTGTTTGTAATCCAAACAGGTCCAATAGCTTCCTCTACTTTGGAGAGAGGATTGAGTAGAGGGCTAATATATCCATCCTCACTCTCAGCCCATTTTAAAATTATATAAGGACGTTTTTTGGTATGGTAGGTGAAAAATCGTTTGTTTAACGCAATACATTCCTTTTCTAAAACTCCTACAGTGACGTTACAACCATTATGTTGCAGTTTTTCAATTCCTTTACCTGAAACTTCTGAAAAACTATCTACACAACCAATAACCACGTTAGGGATGTTATGTTCGATAATTAAGTTGGCACAAGGAGGTGTTTTTCCGAAATGACTACAAGGTTCTAAGGAAACATAAATAGTAGCTTCCTTTAAAAGCGTTTTATCTTTTACGGAATTAATAGCATTCACTTCGGCATGTGGTTGTCCCGCTTGGTAATGCCATCCTTCACCAATGATTATCTCATTATGAACAATAACAGAGCCAACCATAGGGTTAGTACCTGTGGTTCCTAATCCGTTTTTGGCTAGTTGAATACAACGTTGTATGTATGCCTCGTGTTTTATAAGCTTAGTTTTAATTCTTCGGTATGGTCAATTTTATAAGTAGACTTAAATCCAACTACTTTATAGTTTAAATTTCCTTTAAAAGTAACTTTATGTGTTTTGTTAAAACTACTTAAAACAGCACCGAAAAGCCCTCCATTCTCATTACCAGGTATTTTATTAAAGGGAATAGTGACCTCTAATGGAACTGCAAATTCCTTTACTGCAGGAACTTTAAATTCTTTTGATTTTACAGTCGTAATTTCTTTTTCATCAATGTATACGATAATATTTTCAGGAATTACTTTTCCTCCCAATACATTTGGGTTTTTGAAAATAGCATCAGCACTTAGGGTGATTTCTTTTGAGTTTAAGGATAAGATTTTTATATTTTCAACTTTTTGATATTCAATTTTTTTTGAAACACAAGAAGTTGTTAAAGAGAATAAAAATAAAAGTATGGCAATTTGCTTCATAATTGTTAAATTGAGGTCACAAAAATAACCTTTTATATTGATGTCTGAAATAATAATAAGAGAAATAGAAGCTCGTGATAATGTGGCGGTAGCGAATTTAATACGTGATGTGTTATTGGAATTAGGGGCTCCTAAAGTAGGAACGGCATATGAAGATAAATCGTTGGCTATTTTATCAGAAGTGTATAATAAAGAAAAAGCTGTTTATTTTGTGATAGAAATTGACGGAAAAGTAAGAGGTGGAGCAGGGATTTCTCAATTAGAAAAGAGTAATGAAAATATATGTGAATTACAGAAAATGTACTTTTTACCAGAGGCTAGAGGTAAAGGCTTAGGCGCTAGAATGATTTCGAAATGTATAGAAACAGCAAAGAAATTGGGGTATGAAAAATGTTATTTAGAAACCTTGCCTTATATGAAATCAGCTGTAAAATTGTATCAAAAATCTGGCTTTACCGTTTTAGATGCCCCGTTAGGAAATACTGGGCATTATAATTGTTCTGAATGGATGATAAAAGAGCTGTAAGGAGTTATTTACTCATGAATTTCTCCAACTTATGTTGCACGTTAAGTTTGTTTTTATTCCAGTAACTATAATGTAAAGGAAAGGTTTTGATTCCAATTCTACTAAATGTTTTATACCGTTCTATAGAAAACGCATCATAATGCGCTCCTGGATATCCAATTAAATCAATAAAATATTTTTGTTGATTATGTATGATAAAAATATCCAAGATGCTTCCTGCTAAGGGGTAGCTTAGATTTATATTTTCAATATTTAATTTTTTCAAAACCCTTACTATTTCATCTTGAAAATCATCTTTTTCAACGAGACTATTTTTAGTTTCATATTGATAGTTTTCAATGAAATTCAAATATTTAAAGAATAGAGAGTCTTTGTTTAATTCCTTTTTATCTATTGAAACATAAATGTATTGAAATGATTTTGCTCTTGTAGTTCCTACATTTAGCACTTCAGCTTTGTTTAAATGCGTGTATGCTGAATGATGTGTATTATCACACACCGTAAATGAAATAAGAATAATTTCTCTTTCTGACCCTTGAAAAGTATACGGTGTGCCACAAACAATTTTAAATTGTTTTATAGCTTCATATGGAATTTGATCGCTGATTAGTGAATTGATATATTTTACTTGACTACTAAATGGTGCAATGACCCCAATAGTTGGTATATCATCATAGGTTTTATACATTTTGATGAGCTCCTTAATTTTTTCAACTACCCGTTTTGCTTCAATACTATTAATTCCTTTTTTATCTCTAGTTCCCTCAAGAATTTCTATTTCTATTTGATTTTTACTTGTGTGTTCCGGTGTCGATTTTATAATTTCAAGTTGACTATCGTAAAACTCTTGATTATTAAATTCGATTAATGATGGAGTAGATCTATAGTGTTCTCTTAAAAAGCTAACTTGATTTTGATTGGTTAATCGTGATAAAAATAAATCTAATACACTTTTGTCCCTATAGTTAAATAATGGATTATTAGGTAGCTTAAATTTATCTAAGAGTTCCTGTTGAGCACTTCTTGAAACAAATGAATAATGTTTTAGTTGATTAGGGTCTCCAACTACTAGCACTTTTTTTGCTCTATAAATAGCAGGTAGTGCTGTGGCAATATCACATTGTGTTGCTTCATCAATAATAACCAAATCAAACAATTCCTTTTGTAATGGTAAAACGGTATTTAGTTCCGATAAATTAGCGAGCCATAAAGGAAATATTTTTAAAATTTTGTCAAAATCAATAGTATCAATGATTCTTTGAGATTCCGTAAAATTAGTACTAATTAAACCTTCATAATAAGCTGATAGCTCTCTTCTGTATTCATAGGTGTTATTTTTATTTAGCTTATGAAGTATTGCTAAAACGTATTTTTTTAATTCGGTTTGTATGGATGTATTCCTGTTGTTAATTTTGGCGATTTCATACCAGATAGAATCATCGAGTGTATTGAAATTATTTAAAAATAATCGGTGAATTTTCTCTTTTAATGTTGGGTCTTCATTAAAGTTTAATTCTGATAATTGTAATTCTTGCTCAATAATTTCACTAAATTTTCTCTCCGCATTTTTTAGTTCAACATCAAGATGTTTTATATTGTTATAATATGTTTTTTGACGCTTAGTAATATTACTAAGTTTTCTTTTTACCAGCGCTTTTAAACTTGTTCTATACCTTTTTCCAGAAGTATGTATTAGGAACTCTTTAATTTTAAAATCATCTAGTAACATTTGCCTAATCACCTCAACAGACTGTTTTGTTTTAGAAACAATCAATATTGATTTGTTATTTAAAATAGCATCTATTGCTATAGAACTGATGGTATATGATTTTCCTGTACCTGGAGGTCCTATAATAACAGAGTTTCTAAATTTTTGAGCAGCTGAAAGGGCATCTGTTTGATCTTCATTTAGTCGATGTTCTAAATAACTCGGGTTGTTTTCAAATTCGTTAACTGTTTGATGTATGAGTTCATTTAAAGTAGTATTGAATGTGTTATGATTGGCAATCTGCTCTAAGTCAGTAACAACTTTCAGACTCGATAATGATTTGGTTAAATATACAGATCCAGCTCCAGGAATGATTTTATAAGAATCAATTTCAGTAATACCCTTTAATTGTTTTTTTATTTTAGATTCACTCCATAAACTGGGATAAAAACTGAGCTCTTCTGTATATAGGTTTAATACATATTTATCGAGTAAACGTTTTATTTTGAAGGCATCAAGTACAGGATTGTTAAATATGTTAGTTAATGCTTCAAAAAGAGCTTTCTTGTCTTTGTCAGAATTATACGATAATTTGCTAAGAATGCTTTGATTTAGAGTGAAGTTTGATTCATCAATGCTTAAAAAATAATCGTCATCAATCTTTTTAATTTCTGCAGGAAATAATACTAATGGACAGCAAATAGTACTGTCTTTTTTTAATCCATTTGGGGTAGTTTTTCCTAAAATAAAGAAACTCCCATAGTAAAGTTCTTTTTCTAAATTATATAGCGTTAAGTCCTTAGCTAAGTTTTCAATATTTTTATTATCATAAGGAATTATAGGAAGTTGGTTATTAAGTAATTCTTCTTTTTTCCTAGCAAACCATTTGTACTTGTACTTTACAGTAAGAATATTGTCCACCACAAATTCTTTGTTATCTATTTTATAACATTCTTTAAAATAGTTAAAAAAGTTATTTGGAGAGATATTTTTCATAAATAACTAGGCACCAATAATGGCATGTTTGTTTTTTCCGTTAGCAATATAAATTAACACATCATTTTGTTGTAGCTTAAAATTATCTTCAGGAGATTTAATTAAATTAGCATCTCTACTTACTGCAATTAGTACAATACCTTTGTTCTTTTTTAAATTCACAAAAGCATCAAAATAATGAGCTCCAATATGCTCATGATTTGGTGTTAAAACAGTTTCGCATATATCAAGGTTCTCTTCCGTAGTTGAGGTAGAAATAAGATCTTCCGTTAGTAAAGCTACATTGGGTTCAAAGATATAACTAGCAATAAATTTAGAGACAATCTCCTTTTTTGGAATTATAAATTGCACGCCTAAATAATTGAAAGAAGCTTTTAATTCAATGTTTTCAATTGCTACTACACATTTAACTAAATCATATTTTTTCTTTAAACTTATGGTATACACCAATGTGTCTGTGTCGTTTTCAAAACTGACATACACTCGTTTGGCATCTGTAATGTTTACTTTACTTAAATTGTCAAAATCATTTAATTCAGAAAGTAAAACGAAACAGTTTTTATCAGTGTATAGCTGCTTAATTGTTTTTAAGTCAGCTTCATTATCAACTATAATAGCAAGGTCTTCATCAGCCTTAATAATTTGTTCTGCTACCTGTTTTGAAAAGCTGTTCCATCCGATAATTATACAGTGATTCTTCATTTTTGTTCCAAAGTAACCCATTTCTCTTTTTTTTATGTATTCTGATATTTTTAAACTTAATTCTGTAAGAACATATCCTAATATTCCTAAACTTCCTAGTACAAAGACCATCCCTATAAACCGTCCCCAAAAGGTCACCGGAAAAAAATCACCATAGCCAACTGTGGTTAGGGTAACTAAAGAGTACCAATAGGTGTCCGATAAATTAGTAATGTTTGCTCCTTCAAATCCAGCTTCTACACTGTAAAGGATATAAATGAGCACATTGTAAATTAGTACAGCACTGAAAAACAGGAGCAGTTTTTTTGGTTTTATCATAAACTAGTTAAACTTTTAAATAACTCCATTTTTTCCTCGTTACAACTACTCAATTCAATATAAGCAGTGTTGTTTTCTGGAAAAGTATGAATTGCTAAATGACTTTCTGCTAATAGCCAAAAACAGGTATAGCCTTGTTGTTCAAAATAATGCTCGTTAAATTGAAGAATGGTAAAACCACTTTTTTGTAAAGAGGTATTATAACGCTCTTTTAATTGTTCAGGGTCAGTAGTGTCAATCCAATGCTGATGGTTAAATATTTGAGCTTGTATTTGTTTGTATGGTGTTGTCATAATATTGGTTCTACCACTATTTGTGTGTGTCGAAATTTAAGTTTAATAAATATACTCCTCGTGAAATTTGATGATTTGAGTAATTTATTTAGTTTCGTTCATTTTGTCTTGACACAAAACGAACCAAAAAGTCAAGTATTAATTCAGGAAATTACTCCGTAGCACTCACTTTCAAAGCTTCATTCTTAAAGCTACGCTTTGCAATTTCGCTTTTTCATTCGTTATTTCTTAATTTTTACATTTTAAAAGTCAATTTTAATATTACAATCATTCCATAACATTTGTAGTAGGGAGCCGTAATATTAATATAAATCCCAGTTTCCTTTTAAGTAATACTGATAGAGTACTGGGTTATGTATTTTGTTTACTTCAATGTTTTCTTGTGTATTTTTGTTTAAATAGCTGTCTTTACCAAAGGATGTTAATAGTTTCATAGCTTCTGTATTAATCCATTTAGTTGGAATGTTTGAAAAATGTAAACTTTCTAAACGTTTTTTAAGTACAGCTTTTGAAACGGCTTTATTTTTCATGCCGATAATCCATCCCCATTCTCCCATAGAAAGTACTTGATTGTGCATTGGTATGGTCGTGAAATTGGCTGAAGCCATAGTTTTTTCAATACACTTAAATGCCTTTGTTGCGAAATACGGACTTCCTGCTTGAGTGATTAAAATTCCGTTAGGACGTAATTTTCTGTTACATAAGCTATAAAACTCATGGGAGTATAAACGGCCTAATTCCACACTTCTAGGGTCAGGCAAGTCGATGATGATGACATCATAAAAAGTACTGTTATCTTGTTCCAAATGTATGTAAGCATCTTTATTATAGATGCTTAATTTTGAACTACTCATTGATCCGTTATTAATATCAATAAGTACTG
>Ga0209291_1002836_pt1 | contig 13530 bp, 12 predicted proteins | sample GOMGulsemesocosm_FD_184633 | JGI IMG/M metagenome (GOLD analysis project Ga0209291, IMG submission 184633) | Methane-oxidizing microbial communities from mesocosms in the Gulf of Mexico - GOM9B Gulf of Mexico (SPAdes) (version 2) | ecosystem: Environmental > Aquatic > Marine > Cold seeps...
ATTTCATTTATCTCACACTCATTCTGTCCCAAATACCGTACCCACCAAATCACTACCAAACTCAAGAAAGTAATAGGCATAAAAAAAGCCCTTCATTTCTGAAAGGCTTAATGTTGTCTCACTAGGACGAACTAACAAACTAATAAACAGCTATTAACAAGCTACTTAGGATATATAATTCAGAAAAATGAACGCAGTAGTGAACGCAAATCTAAATTACTATTCCTTAGCCATTTCATAAAAAATGTCTTTATTCAGCTCGGGGTAATAAAAATAACCCAAAACAGTTATTAACAAAGTACAATCAAAAGGTATCACATACAGAGCTGTAATTACAACACATTCATAGCCAAATCAAAAGATTGTCAGACTTGATTAGCTTCTTTCCCTTCTTACACAAGTTGAAAATTGACGTGTTATTTATATTTCGCTAGATAAGTGGTGTCGTAAATTTTAGCCCATGTTATTGGATAATTGTTCTTTACATTGTTCGAGGGGTGACAAACAGTTTCGGTTTTCGTAAAACCACTGTAATACTGATCAAAATGAGGTTCAGTATAGCTCATTCCTAATAAAATAATGTTTTTTGATTTTTCCAGAAATGCATTGTTATATGATTGATCTTCTATGAAACTTGATACTGTGGCTTTTCCAATGGGGACGCGAGAAACATTGATAAAAGCAATTCCTTCACCTAATAGTCTTAAAAAAAGCTCAATAGGATTGTCATAATTGCTCCTAATCCAGCCTTCATCATAACCTAGAGATTCGAGAACATCCTTACCACAGCAAAATGGGTCAAAAAATTCCTTGAACTCATTTTTACAGAAAGCAATACCGTTTGCACCTTTTGGATAAGGATCTTGGCCAACGATACATACGTTAATGGTTTTAATATTATCTAATTCTTTTAAATATTGGTCTTCAAGAGTGGGCATTCTATTATATCTATTGTTGTTGGTTACGTTTCATTTATGGTGTCGTAGCATCCCGCAGGTACTATGTATTATACATATTGTTAAGCTTTCGTGATTATCTATGCTTATTAATCAAATTAACAAACTCACTATCAATAAAATAAGAAGACCAATCTTCATCTTTTAGAACAAATGAACTTTCGATTTCATTTTTAGATAAACTAACAGCTAAGAATTTTAAAGCATTTTCTTTTTCTCCTATTAAAGCATACAAACAAGATAGATTATATGAAGAAGCACCACGTTCAATTGCCTTTTTGAATTTATCAAATGCTTGTTGATACAATTGATCTGATTCTTTCCCTTCTTTCGTTTTGGCTATGTCTGCTAAACCAGTTCCCCAGTTGTATAAGGCTTCGTGATCGTCGGGTTTTATTTCAATAACCTTTTTAAATTTATCAAATGCTTGTTGATACAATTCATCTGATTCTTTGCCTTCTTTCTTTCTAGCTAAGGCAGCTAAATTAACTCCCCAGTTGTATAAGATTCCGTGATCGTCGGATTTTATTTCACTAGCCTTCTCGTATTTATCAAATACTTGTTGATACAATTCATCTGATTCTTTGCCTTCTTTCGTTTTGGCTAAGGCTGCTAAACCAGTTCCCCAGTTGTATAAGGTTTCGTAATCGTTGGGTTTTATTTCAAAAGACTTTTCGAATTTATAAAATGCTTGTTGATACAATTCATCTGATTCTGCGCCCTCTTTCCTTTTGGCTAAGGATATTAAATCAGTTCCCCAGTTGTATAAGGTTTCGTGATCGTCGGGTTTTATTTCAATAGCCTTCTTGTATTTATTAAGTGCTTGTTGATACAATTCATCTGATTCTTTGCCTCCTTTCCTTTTGGCTAAACCTCCTAAATTAGCTCCCCAGTTGTTTAAGCTTTCGTAATTGTCGGGCATTATTTCATTAGCCTTTTTGAATTTATCAAATGCTTGTTGATACAATTCATCTGATTCTTTGTCCTCCTTCGTTTTAGCTAAGACTCCTAAGTCAGTTCCCCAGTTAGAATAAAGGGCAGAAAACAAGCCGCTAAGTTCATTATCATTTACTTTTCTTACTTCTTTATTTATTTCATTTATTCTACCCTTATTATAGTCATCGTTAATTAACAAATTAATAATCTCTTTCTTTAATAAGTCAATTTTAGATGTTTCACTCAGGTTTATACTTGAATCTACTTCTCCTTTTTCAAATTGTTTAATCGCTTCATCAACTTGTTTTTTTGATATTTCTAATCTTTCTTTAATCCTTTTGAAATGATCATGATCATCGATATCAACAATATTGTTTAGCATTTCTTTTATAGAAGTAAATGGCCTATCAATAATCTTAGGTTGCTCTAACCCTAATTCAGAATTTAGTTTTAACATAAACGAATCTGAATTATACCCTTTAATTATAGAAGCATTTGTATTAGACGTTTTAAGAAAATCTGCTACTTTTTCGTTTGGTCTGTCATCATTGTATGTGACCCAAAATAGTCCATTATCAAATCGACCTAGATTCTTTACGTGTTCAAAAATTGGGTCATCACCACTATATCCAATAAACACCCAAGGTCTTTTATCTTTTATTGAGTCGAAAATACGTGGGACAGTATTTTTAACTTTTTCCATTTCTTCCTTGGTATTAAGTAACCATAAGCCATGGTGCTGTCCGTGCAAGAAAACAACAGATTTCTCTTTAAACTTTGTTGTTGTTAAATCTTTAAGAATTGCCATATCGTATGTCGAAGGAAATTCATTAAATAATGACAATGCTCTTAACATTAAATTGTCAAAATTTACTGTCAAAACATAGTCTACAAAGCCTTCAGCCATAAGTTGTGCTAAGTAGATGTGTGTAACATTAATTTTTGCTTTATCAATATATCCTTTTAATAGGTTGTCTCTTTCATTGGGGAGTAGGCAATCCATTAATTTGGCATAAGTTTTATCTTCCTCCTTTAGTCTTTTAATTGAAGGAGCCTGTTCGTATTTCTCAAGAATATCTTTAACTATTTCTCTGGCTAACGGAATATTACCACTGCTAGAAGCACCAGCTCCTAACAAAAATATTGGTTTAGGCTGATTATTTTCTTTTGCTTGTTTTATAATATATGCTAATTCTTCAATGTCTACATTTTTCATATTCGTCTAAAATATTTTTGCATAAAACACAACAACCAAATAAAGTTAGCATTAACGATACTGGCATTATCTATTTATTTTTTTTTCTATTTAAAACCCTAGTAAAATCAAATGTATCTCCATTTGTAAACATTTATAAGTACTAACAAATAGTAAATTGAGCATAGGGCGAGTTCAAATGTAAGGTTTAAATTCTTAAGAAATAAGATTACATAACTGACTTTTCTTAGTAATAAAAAAAAGGGTTAAATAACCCTGCTTAACAGGGGTGCTTACCCCTATAAAATCATTTTTAACACAAAATTTGATTTCTTTATTCTAAAGCTTCACTCTTTTAGAATACAATAAACAACATTACCTAACAATAAATAACAGTATCAAACAGTCAACAACATCATATCACAATATTAATTAGTATTTTCTCAATATAAAAAAACAATGTTACATGGTGTAGTTTAGTGTTGATAAACATACTATAATTTGTCATTAAACATGGGCGAAATAACACTAAAATTCTGTATATTTGAGTAACAAAAAATTAAAATAACATGATACAAAACTTAGAAATTCGTACTTATACAAAGAAGGAATTTTCAGAACTATATTATATAGACTGGCGAACAATTAAATCAAAAGTTAAAGAAGTCGATTTTGTCTTATTTGATGAAATAAACGACAGAAGTAGAACATTACTACCAAATGTAGTTAGAAGATTATTTATAGCAATTGGAAAGCCTTAAATCTACTCACCATTTGGCAAACCAATTATACAAAATATTTCGTAAACAGTTTTAGGCTTTAAAGTTCTATCTCTTGAATCTAAACATAGTTCTTTAACCTTTTCAACTCCGATCCATCTTTTAATAGTTTTCCAATGGACCAGGTATAATTGTGAGAATTCAATTTTAGAATATACTCTTACTAATCCCGATTTGGTAATTTCTTCTTTCATTAATTTTGGTTTTAGTTAATATTATTTTTATTTCATTTATTCAAGTTGGTACTTTTATCTGACCACTCGTTTTTTGCGTTGACATCGTTGACACTACTCTAATCCCTTTATGTTATTGTCTTAAGGTGTCAACAGAACTTGTTGATTTGCGTTGACAATTGCGTTGACATTTGTTGACGTTTTTTCTAGTGTCAACAATGTCAACAGAAGTCAACGCAAAAAAATGGGTCCTGTTGACACTCTTAAACCTTTGTTTATATAACTTTAGAGGTAATTATCAACAATGTCAACAGTATTTTATATAAACTTTTAAAAATATTTATCAAAATCCTTTTTGTAAAACGTATAAAACCTTCCTTTTTTACTTTTAGTTTTTTCTGGCTGATTATTATGATCCAAAAAAGTAAAAACAAAACTTGAATTTTTGGGTTCAATTTTAAAGTATTTTTGAACTTCCTTATGAATATAGTTTGATTGATATTTTAAGCGGTAATGATCACGCATTGTTTTAACATCAATGTAAATTTCCTCCTCTTCAGTACCAATGAAAGTTTCAATTAAATTTTCTCTTAATTCTTTTATCACAGTTGGCTCAGAATTGGCCACAATGTTTCTAAATGCGTCAGTCCTAAAATCTTTTGGTTCAAAATACAAACGATCATTCCCTTTATATTCAATTTCCCTATTCTGAATAAAATTCACAAAAGCTGGTATTTCCTCTTCAATTCTATCATCAAAGTTTTTAATTTTCTTAGCAATCGACCTAACTTTTCTAATCCACAACCTTGAATCATAACCATCAATCTTAATAAAATCATCCTCATGGTTTGAACAAAAGATAAAATGTATCATACATGGGATATCCTTTTGACTTTTATTCTTCTCATTTCTACTCATTGTTTTAGCCGTAGAATAACTTTTTATCTTCTCATAAGCGTCCTTTTTCTCAAGCATTGTTTCTTCAGATGCAACAACTAATTTTGACGACCAATGTGAATTAAAATCACTATTTAAGTCATTATTTGATATTAGGGTCATATTCTGCTTAAAGATTAATTTCATCAAATAAACAAAGGTTGATTTTCCAGTTTTTTGCTCCTTAGACACCAAACAAACAACCGGCAACTTTTGTTGAGGATTATTATATAATACAGAGATATAATCTAGCACCATTGTATATTGTTCTTCAAACAAATGTTTTAAAAGAATTTGAATATGAGAAAACTCCCCTTCAACAACTTGATGTTTCAAATTATAATATAAGTTCCAATGATTCCCAATTACTTCTTGATAATCAACATGACTGGCCACATTCGTAAAACCTTCAAATCGTTCAATATGTTTAATCACTTTAGAACCGTGGTCATCAACAATAGCAGCTTTCGTCCATGGTGTTAAAGTTTCTTCAAAAACAACACTTCCCTTTTTACCAGTTGGAATAGGCTCTTTTATTAATTTATAGTAGTCTACACCAATCCTTTTATAGTTTTTAACATTGGCATCAATCTTAATAATTGGCTCAGAATTCTCTACTTTATAAGTGGTATTAAAATATAAAAAATCTTGATCTTTAATTTTATCCTGGTGAAAGTTGTAAAACCCTTTAACATGTTCAAGATTAAAGTATTTTCTTAGCTTTTTAACTCCAGTATCTGATGTTATATTTACCCAATCAAAATATTTACAAGGCATTAGGCCAATCATTTCATAATCGCTAATAATATCACTTTTCTGATCCTTATATTGAATGAGCAAATCATCAATTCCCTTCGGTTGCTCTTTAAGATCACTCGATTTAATTGTAGCAAAAAATATTTTCAATTTATTAGCAGGAAAGAAGTCTTGAAGCTTTCCTCTAATGGTAGATGCAAATTTGTAAAAATTGTTAGGCCTTTTGGCCAAGTCCTCATTTTCAAACAATGCTTTTGTACTTATATCTCTGCAATCACCATCCCAAAGAATAATCAATTTCTTAATTTTTTTAGTTCGTATGAATAATGAAATTTCATTGTGAATTGTCCCAGACTCCTTTTCTTTAAAATGAGAAATTGAAGTTAATCCAACAGTAGGAACACCATCAAAACTCGCTTTAAATGATTTTATTTGTCCCTCTGTAATTGTTAAGGTATTTATATCTGTATCGTTCTCATATAATTCAATGAGGGACTTATGCCAAAACGGTGTGTTTTTGGCGTGTGTGAAATCATATTTTCCACCACACATATTTTCATGTAGTGGGTGTAATCGTGTTTGTAAATGGTATTTTTCACGGTTCGAATTCGTTACATTATCACCACCTTTTGTATTATAAGTATGTGGTTTTCTATCCAATCCATATTGAAGTATTTGTAAATCTCCAAACTTGTTTGTATCAAAAACCCTTTGTTCTACTCGTTCATTAACATTCAAATTAACACCTCCAATCAATTCAATTAGGTTATCTTCATCTGATATTCCTAATTCAAGTAATCGTTCTTTAGAATAGATATTAAAATCAACCTTTTCTATCTCCCAATCTTTGTATTTTGGTGGTACTGACGTTTTACTTTTATCTGAGTAAATAGTTTGTGTATTTACATCAAATATGAATCCATTTTTATATAATTCTGAATCTTTTACAAAGTTCTCTTTTAATTTCATAATCAATATTTTTATATCAACTTAAACCTTGTGTTTTCAATAGATTATCACTATCTTTACTCAAGAGTTTACGTCAAAAAACTCATTTAATTTCATAAGTAAAAGAGGGGTTTTACAAGGCACCCCTCTTTTTTTATGCAATTATATTTTGTTAATATTATTTAATTGTTCACTAACTTTATTTTGTTGATGGTTCAATCTTAATTTTGCTAAAAAACTAAGTTTATTCAACTCTCTTTCTTTTCTGAAAGCAGCTAAAATCAATGCTAATAATTCGCTTATTATTTTAGGTTCTGTCATGACTACTTAGCTTTATAAAGTTTGATTAATAATTCATTAAAATGATGTTTAACATTCTCCAATTGTTCAAACTGCCAAGAAGTATCATTTAAAGAAAGTTTCAATTGATTTTCTTTATTATCCTCATGTATTCCTAACAAAACAGTTAAAGCAGTTACTAACTGAACTGATTTATCTATATATGTATTAAGCAAATCAATTGCAGCATGGATTTTGTTTTTATCTATTGAAAGAAACTGATCAATAATAACCTTGTTTTTTGCTTCAGAATTAAAAATATTAAGATCATTAATCCCCCTTAACATATCTAATGTTGAATGATAAAAATACATTATCTCCAATTCTCTATGTGGTTGATTTAAGTCAACAGTTTTAAAATAATATTCTATAAAATATTTAAAGGAATTTGATTCTTTTTGCTGTTCAATTAGTACATTTAAACAAACGAATAACTCGACACTTTCTTTAATTATTTTTTCTTGATCCTGATTTAAATTATTAAGAATATCCAGATTATATTTTTTGGTTGATTCCTGGTTAATTACATTTTTAACCTGATCCACAATTTGATTGCTTTTATTCTTTTCTTTTTCTAGAATAACTCTAAATTCCTTAACAAATTCTTTATGCTCAATAACCTCTTTTTGATTTAATAATTCTCTTTGTAAATCAAGGTAATCATCCTTAATATCATTAAAAAGAATCATATAATAATTCAATTGACTAACCAATTTATAAGCCTTTGACTTCTTATTATCGTGTATGATTTCAAGTGTTAAATTGGAATTAATCCTAGTCGCATTATGATGATTATTTAACATTAATTGAATATTATTCAATAATATTTCAATCTCACTTACTGGATAACTATAAGAACTTGTTTTAAATTCTCGTAAATACTTTTCAGCCTTAAACGTTGAGTTTAAAACTAGTTGAAAATCATTTAAAAACTTATTTATCTCTTTTACTTCATCATAATCTAACTCATTATTAGTTGAATTAAGTAAGACATTCCGATATAAATTACAGTATTTAGTGTAATGTTTTTCATGATTATAATGATAGAATTCATGACAACTTTTAAATAAATTAGATACTAATTCTGTTGTGTGTTCTGATAACGGCTGACGTGCGTTAAGCGTTTCAAAAAGCGTACTAGTCTTCTGCTTTTGTTCTGTTGTATGTGTGTGTTTTAGCATATTAAAAATAATTAGGGGTAATCCCTGCTAAAACACATTATAACTACCGTTATAAAATTATTCACGGACTTGCACCGATAGGCTACCCCATACTTTTAAATATGGTAAAATTCTTCAAGAAGGGTAATTATAATAATGTTTTAGCGTTGCAAACGTATGCAATTTATTTTAATTGAGGTTTATTGTACCAACGGTATTTTTTAACTCAATTCTTTTAATATGTTTTGAATCTCTTTTGTTTTGTAGTAAACACCACCGTTTTTTGTCTTAACTAATTTCACATTAGCCAATTTTCTATTTTTTTCAACTCTAATCATTTGCTTAGTTGAAACACCTAATAAAATAGATGCGTCTTTTCTACTTATTAATACATTTTCCATATTGCTTTATTTATGTTAATTGTGTAATATTGTCTTTACGGTACAAACCTAAACACTAAATTCTGAATAAAAAAACACAACAAACTGACACACAGCAAAGTACAGTCAGTAAAAATGATTAATATCAAACCACCTAACGAATAAACTCTTGTAAAGCATTAATAATCAGCAACAAAAAATGAACAATTTTCAAAACCATATTTAAACATTAACAATCAACGTAATAGAACATTAAACCAATCACATTCCATCAATAAAACGCGTCTAAAAGGTGTAAAAGTATACCAAGCTAACCTACCATATTATGTACAAAAAAACAGGATACACAAAGAATCTTATAAATCTAAAATTTAGATTAGCTATTAGAAATGAGAAAATAAAGAAAACACCAGAACAAAACTTTATTTATGCTACCCTATCAGGTAAACACCACACTAATACTGGCATAAAAATCACTACAGACGAATGGGACGAAAAAAGACAAATTGTTTTAGGAACAATTTTATACACATTTGAATACAATTGGAAATTAAAAGAGCTAAGAAAATATGTAGACCTGTACAATTTTTATTCAATTAAATTCAACAAGCTTATTAATATTGAACAATTTTCATCAGCTATTAAAAACCAAATAAACATTGATTTTCATGAGTTTATGATTGACTTAAATGATTCTCAAGAAAAAAGAGTTCAAGATAATTACAATAGAATAATTGATGATTTCTGTAACTTTAATGATAACATTTACTTCTTATCCTTAGATAATTGTTTACTGGATCGTTATGATGACTATCTAATTAAAAGAGGTCTAAAACACAAAACAAGACAACAATATTTTAACGTTCTTTATACAATTTTAGATAAGATGGTTCTTGATAATTTATTATTCCCAAACCATAGCAATAGATACAGAGCATTATTAATCCCTAATCAATAAATGGTATCCCATATAGTTCTATCAAGCATAATGTTTGGTAGCATTTACCCATGTTTAGTACGGATTTACAAAGAGATAAATTCTCAACAGCGCACATAGCCAAAAGTTAATATTTTGTTTTTAAATTTTCTTATTTTAAACATCAATTTAAGTTTTGGCGGACTTTATTAAATGCTCTGACCTTTCGTTTAGCAGAAAATCCGCATTACACATACCCCCTTATTAGCAATAATTTTCTAGAAATTGGGAACTTGTATAAGCATGGTGTCATAAATTTTTAAAATTGAATATCCAACGGAAACCAAAAGCATTAATTTTAATATCCCGTGCATAAAAAGTTGCGACTTATATTTTTCTGGATGTATTGAAACCAATTGAAAATTAGAATCAGCTAAAAACTTCTCTTCTTCTCGAAGTTTTGCTATTGTTATTGTCATCCAAATTCTACCTAGGTTATAAAGTAAAAGTATAATAGTCAAAGTTGCGTAGAAAATAGCAGAAAATCCGCTTTTACCTCCAAAAAGCAACACACTCCAAAGAGAAGTTCGTTCTTTGGGTATTAGACTAATATCAATTTTTGAAGATAGCATTAAAAAAAATGAATGCGTTATCAATGGAAGAAAAAATACAAGTGTCAACGCAATAATAATAATTAAGCTAATTCCTGCATAGTTCTTTCTTAACATCGACCAATTATCAATGAGCGTTGCACTAGTAAGATCTAATGATGATTTATCATCACATTTTGTAGCTAAATAGAATGGGTTAACTTGAACTTTCTCAAATATTGTTTTGATGCATTTTGCGCTTTTAATTATTTCTTTATCCCATTTTCCTTCTTGAACTTTTGTCGATGTAAAAAAAGTTCCGTTAATATCTATTGATTCACACCTTCCTTTTATCAGAAAACTGTGAACTGAAGATCCTTCAGAAATAATATAGTTTGTGCAATTGGACGTATCATTTAATCCGCGAATTTCTGTAGAATGGATTAATAAGTGCTGGAAGCCTCCAAGGAAATTAATTGTTGAAAACTCTGTACAAGAAATGAACATTAATACAGCAGAATACTTATGCTCTTTATTTTTTGGTTCTCCTTGAAATTTGCAGGACACAAAATAGGATTTCGTGAACTGAACATATCCTTCTGATTTGAAAATAAAGTGACAATGTTCAAAGTGATAGTTACTTGGAGTAGGGAAGATCTTACTATCTACTTCAATCGTTAGATTTCTAAAGACACTTTCATTTGAGTTTTTAAGAAGGGTAGATAATAACATATTATTAAATGGTGGTCAATTATTACTAACGTTTAAGCTATAGTTAGTGCGGATTTCAGAGAAGTGAATTTTCGAACACGCACTTAGCCAAAACTTTTATTTTGTTATTGTATTTTTCATTCTAATAGCCAAATCAAAAGATTTGGCGGACTTGGTAAAAGCATTAATTTTTGGGTAAAATACCAAAACCCGTATTAATTATAGTTATTGTTGTACAACCTATTTTATCCATTCCACGAACCGTAGTGATCTTCACGTATCTTTTTTAAATGACTAGATAGTCCATCTAAATCTGGAAAAATTGAAGAATCATGAATACCATATGAGTTTAAGATATTTCTGAATTTAACTCTGACTTCATGAGGTATAATATATTTTACTAATCTACTTCCGTAACTAAATGGTTTAGACGCATCTTCTTGTATGGTAAGGACTCCTGACTGTGCTTTAATTCTTGGTGTTATATGGCTTGGCCAATACATGTGAGATTTTTTAAATTCAAAAGGTGATTGATAATCTTCATTCAAATTTATGGGAGGACTTTTGTAAATTAAGAAATACAAAGCACTACTTCCGTCATAATTTTCATTTTTCAATCTTTCAGCATTTAAATCAATGTCATCTTTTACAGCAAAATATAATGCTACCAATGGATTGGTAGACCAATCAAGAAATCTTGTAGGAAGTCCGTGGTGTTGAGCTAAAGCTAACCACTCCCAGTCGTTGTTAGGAGGATTGCTTATAAAAGCACTAGCTTGAGCTTTAAATTCATTAAGTATCCTCTTTTCATCATAATACCCAGTTATATCTTTACTTCTCCCTAAAGTTGGGATTAATTCATAATAACTTTTTGAAACACCTCTATAATAATACCTAGTTTGAGGTGGCCATCCGGATAATTTTTCATGAAACTCTTCAAATGTATTTAGTATCGTTTCTTCCATTTTGAGTTATATTGTACAACAACCGAATAAGCGTACTGGTACACATATTCGCATTATATGTTTATATTATTTTTTTAATTAAATCAGTACATTATCCATTTACAAACTTTGCAAGTATTTAACTAGCACATATCGTATACTCAAATATAGGGTTTAAATTTGTGACTTAATTAATTTGAGAAACTAATTTACTTAGTTTTTTTAAATCATTTTTAACTCTTTTATCAATCTCAGTAAATTATTTCTTAATAAACAGTATCCCATTTAGTCCTACTCAACATTGTATTAATCACTTTATCATTAACAACAACGTATTTTGTTGTTTGCTCAATGGAACTGTGAGACATCAACTCCTTAACTATTGTAATTGGCACTTCTAACTCATTACACAAAATCGTACCAAATGTATGACGGCCATAATGAGTAGTTAGCCTTTTCTTTATTTTGCAATTATCCGCTAAATCTTTTAAATAATCATTCAATTTTTGATTACTCATTTTAAAAAAGAACCGTTCACTTCTATCTCCATTTTTTATCGGTTCGTAAATTTTGTAATATTTCATCAACAAAACTTCAGCTTTAGATTTTTGACCAGGAACAGGAAATAATTTTGAAACTGGTAAATATATTTCTTTATCCGTTTTTTGTCTATCCATTAATATAAACACTTCCTTTTTTTGATTAATCAAAACCTCTTCAAATGATATTTTAGAAAAATCGGCATAAGCTAACCCAGTATAACAAGCAAATAAAAAAACGTCTTTTACAAATTGCATTGTATCAGTTTTAGGCTCATATTTCTCAATCAACTTAAGTTCTGCCGGCAATAAATATTCAACATGTTTTTCTTTCCAATTAAACTTAAAACTTAAATAAGGATTATCTTCTACTTTTAATATTTTATCATTAATAATTGCTCGTCTAATGTATGTTTTAAATATTTTATGATGTCCTTTAATCGTATTATGACTATGCCCTTTGACATTTTTCAAAAAAGAGGTAATATCTTCAACCAACTTTACATTAATTTCATTAAAAGGAATTGTGCTCTTAAATAATTTTAAATTAATTAACTTATTATTATGAGATAGAATAGTTTTTTCTTTAAAATTTGGATCTGATTTGGTTCGCCTTTTAATTTCATTATCCATATATGCAATAAAACATTCTCTGGACTTGGTACCATCATCAAAATATTTGTACATAGAAAAATCAAACTTGTTATTCTTCCTATTCATTTCGTTAATGAATTTTCTATGCAGCTCTTTTAATTCATCTAACTGAGAATTTATAACAATATAATCTTTATGTGATTTTTTGACTTTTTCTTTATCACCATCCCAATCTTTAGGCTTTAATAAAACACCCGTTTTAATATCCTTAAATTCTTTACGATTTTTATACGCATACAAAACAATTGCTAATTCTCCATTAGCATTAGTTTTCTTACCCCTACGGGTATTTTTATATGTTAGGGTTATATTATCCATAGAGTATTATTTTAAGCTTGTATTCACTTTAAAACAGAGTGAATGCAATAGTGAACGCAAAATAGGCATTTTTTACCATTACACCAAAAAACACCATACACCCCTAAACACCCTTTAAACAAGCAAAAACCCTATAAAACTAAGTTTTATAGGGCTCTATTGTAATCTCAATAAGTTGTCTCACTAGGGCTCGAACCTAGACTCTTCTGTACCAAAAACAGACGTGTTGCCAGTTACACCATGAGACAATTTTGCTTTTAACGCTTATGCTTTGAAACAGTATACGTTAATTGCGAGTGC
>Ga0209291_1002838_pt1 | contig 13515 bp, 9 predicted proteins | sample GOMGulsemesocosm_FD_184633 | JGI IMG/M metagenome (GOLD analysis project Ga0209291, IMG submission 184633) | Methane-oxidizing microbial communities from mesocosms in the Gulf of Mexico - GOM9B Gulf of Mexico (SPAdes) (version 2) | ecosystem: Environmental > Aquatic > Marine > Cold seeps | place...
GAATGGAATAGACGGAACAAATGGTACAGATGGAGTAGGAATTACTTCAACAGTAGATAATGGGGATGGAACATTTACGTTGAATTATTCAGATGCTTCATCGTTTACTACTTCAGATTTAACGGGACCTCAAGGATTACAAGGAGATCCTGCTACAAATATTGATACGAATCTAAGTCAGGATACTGCTACTGGTGTAATTACATATGTTAATGAATCATCTGTAAGTCAAATTGCTAATGTAGTGAGTACAGATGTAAATAATATGATAAATGTAGGGTCTGATGGAGGTGCTTATTTAAAATCATCAATAGCAGAAGTATATGATACAGCTGGAAACCAGAACTTAACAGGAACATTTACAAATATTGATTTTGCAACGCAAGGAATTATAGATACTAATTATTCAGTTTCTACTAATTCTATAACAGTAACATCAGCAGGAAGATATAGGGTAACGTACAGAGTAACATCAATGGTGACTAATAATACTAGAAGTGGTGTTGAATTTCAATTAACAAATAATAATTCGATAGTCCCTGGAACACATAGTGCTACATATCAAAGAAATAATGATGTAAACCGTAATACAGTAACAGTAACAAAAATAATGCAACTTTCTGCTAATAACGTTATTCGTGTTCAAGGAAGAAGATATAGTAATAATGGTACAATTCAAACATATGCTAATGGATCATCATTAGTTATTGAAAAAATAAATTAAAGGATGAAAAAGACAATTATTATAATAGTACTTTTTTTATTTTCTAAGGAAATGGAGGGGCAAAGTATTGAAAGACAGGTTATAGGGGCTTCGGGGGCTACATTGTCTAATGTATCTGTAAGTTTAGATTTTACTATAGGTGAATTAGTTGTAACAACTATAACTGATGGTACTACAATATTAACTCAAGGTTTTCATTACGGAAGTTATTTACTGTCTGTAAAAATTAGCCCTATAGTAAAACTTCAAGGAGCATTGTTAAACCCAAATGTAGGAGAAGAAATGTTAATGCGTGATGATTTACGTGTAGCAGGTTTTATCCCAACAACAAGTCCTTATGCTGATGGACTAATTTGTGCAAATACAGTGTTAAATATTGGAGGGACATCTGGAATAGGAACTGCTAATGATGACATTGTTGATTGGGTTTTTGTAGAATTAAGAGATGTGTCAGATAATACCATTGTAAAAAGTTCTCAATCAGCATTATTGCAACGTGATGGACATATAGTAAGTACTGATGGAGTATCGGACTTATCGTTTAATAACCTAGATTCTAGTAATTTCTATATCGTAATAAAGCATCGTAATCATTTGAGTATTATGTCAGCGAATTCGGTTGCATTATCTGATACTACTACAGTATTAGATTTTACAGATGCTAATAATCAAATAACTTATGGTACTATTGCTCAATCAATATATGGAATGCCAAATGGAATTGTAGCAATGTGGGCAGGAAATGCAGGCGGTGATATTTCAGTTAGGTATCAAGGATCAGGAAATGATACTAATACGATTAAAGATAATGTGTTAGCAGATGTAGGAAATACTACAAATAGTAACCTATATCCCTTTACGGGCTATGATTCAGCGGATATTAACTTAGATGGAACTATACGCTATCAAGGGTCAGGAAATGATTCAAATACGATTAAAGATGTTATATTATCGCATCCTAGTAATCAAAGTTCGCCGTCAAATTTATTCTTGGTACTAGAACAATTACCAGAGAACTAAGTATATATTACATTATTTATTTTACTAGTAACTTTATACCTTAGTATGTAAAATATGGAGTATAGTTTGAGTCATATTGGAATTAATTCAGGAACAGGAAATATAGAAATAGTTTTAGTAGCTACGCCAGATTTTACAGAAACTCATTTTTAGATATTGTCAGTTAAAGAATAGTTGTAATTAAATAATAATAGAAAAGGTAAAAAAAGGTAGATTGTCGATAATTAATACTTTTCGTCGAATAGTTGATATTTTAGTCATTATAAATTTTAGGATTCGAAACCTATATGTGTATATTGATGACCTTAATAACCCAAACTAATTATACATGAAAAAAATTACACTTAAAGCTGTGTTCACAGCTTTAGCGTTAATTAGCCAGTGTACTATTCAAGCTCAGAGCAAAACAGCTACAAGTAATGTAGCAGTTGAGAGTTCAGAAGAAGGAATCACTTACAACCAATTAACGGAAGAAAATCAACAATCATTAAATTCAACAGGTTATGTAAAATGTACTTCCATTGAAATGCATGAACGTAGAATGCTGAGAGAAGGAAATACTCAGTATAATGAAGCTTTTGAAGAATGGTTGGCGCCATTGATAGAAGAACGTAAGCAAAAGATAGCTCAAGAAAAAGCTAATGGCACATTTGTAATGGCAGTTACTAACATTCCTATTGTTTTTCACGTAATTACAAGTGGTAATGGTGCTACTAATTTATCTCAAGCTCAAATACAGGCTCAGATAGATCAATTAAATTTAGATTTTAGCAACCAAGCAGGTAGTGTGCATCCGGATGCTGCAGATGCTATGGTTCAGTTTGTTCCTGCTACAGTAGATCCTAATGGAAATCCATTAGCTGAACCAGGAATAGACAGAGTAACTACGTTTGGAGCGGGACCATTCCCTACAACAGATTTTGACCAAGGAGATGGTGGGTTGGAAATTAAACCTGCCACCATTTGGGACCGTTCTCAATATGCAAATATCTGGACAGCTAATATATCAGGAGGAATATTAGGGTATGCACAATTTCCGAGTAATTCTACCTTGCCAGGTTTTAATGCCAATGAAGGTTCAGCACTTAATGATGGTGTTGTTATTGGATATGGTACAGTTGGTTCTGTAGCACAACCAGGTACAGCAGCTCCTTATAATTTAGGGAGAACCTTAACACATGAAATTGGTCACTGGATAGGATTACGCCATATTTGGGGTGATGGAGGTTGCGGAGTAGATGATTTTTGTAATGATACTCCAACAGCTGGTGGATCTAATTTTGGTACCGCTCAAAATAACTCATGTGGTTCTGCAGACATGGTAGAAAATTATATGGATTATACAGATGATTCTATTATGAATATTTTTACTGCAGATCAAGTAGGAAGAATAGCAACTGTTATATCGGTTGCAGATGGTTTTGTTGACTTAGTTAATTCTAATACTGCTGGACCTTTGAGTCCAACAGTTGTTTATACATCATCTACGTCTGCAAATTCTTCTGAAGGGAGTGCTTGTTCGTTTACTGATTTTACTACATCTGTAAGTCTAGCAGTTGCTGCTTCAGCTAATACAACTGTTAATTTTAGTGTAAACAACGCAGGGACAACGGCTACTGATGGTGTAGATTATCAATTAATGACGAATAGTGTCTCTTTTGCAGCAGGAGTAACAGGAACAAGGGATATGGTAATTAGAGTATTTCATGATGCTTTTATAGAGGGAGATGAAACAGTACAGGTAGATTTTGCAGTAGTTACAAGTGGTGATGCCACTGCAGGAGCTAATAATAGCTTTAGTTTTACTATTACAGATGATGATAATGTTCCAGCAACAACTTATAATACTACAATATTTTCTGATGATTTTGAATCGTATACAGATTTTTCTATTGCTAATATAGGTAGCTGGACGTTAATAGATAATGATGGAGATGCTACTTGGGGATCTGATAATACAAATTTTACAAATGAAGGTTATACTGGTTCATTTATTGTGTTTAATCCATCAGCTACTACACCAGCATCTGGTGCGGGATGGAATGCTCATGGCGGTAATAAAGGTTTTTACTGTTTTAACTCTAACGGAAGTGCTAGTGGAACTCCTTTAAATGATGATTTTGCTATTACACCACAAATGACAAATGGAACAAATGGGCAAATAAAATTTTGGGCTCAGAGTCTTACAGATAATTATAATGGAGGAGAACGTTTTAAAATTGGGGTTTCTAATGTAAATGATGGAACAGGGATAACATATGTAACACCTACTACGGCTCCAGGATATGTAATTCCTCCAACAGGAACTTGGACAGAATATACTTATTCTATTCCTGCTTCTTTCGATAATCAGAACATTTATGTTGCTATTCATGTTGTATCTGCAGATGAATTTGTATTTATGTTTGATGATATATCAGTTACTGCTGATGTTGCTACAGGAATTCAAACAGTTGTTAATGATGGAACAACTAATGATATGTTAAACTTACCTGGTTCAGGGACAGTGTATACTTCAGATAGCTCATCAGGAAATTTAATGTTAGATATTACTAATAATGATACTTTTGATTATGGTTGTACTAGTAGTTCGGTTTATAGATCAGGAACAGGGGCTCAATCTTATAATGGAAGTATTTCCCCTAATTTAGCAATGGATAAGGTATTTAATATCACTCCATCAGCAACTACTACTAGTGGAGATACTAGTATTCAGTTTTATTTTGAGTTAGCAGAAATTACCGGGTGGGAAGCTGCTACTGGTCAATCAAGAAATAATTTAGTTGCTTATAAAGAAAGTACTGAAGAAATAGTGAATTTAACTGTTGGAACTTTTGGGCCGAATGTAATCCTTACAGGGAATTTTACAGGCTTAAACGGTAATTTTTTATTTGGGACTGATGATACATTCAGAAGACTAACAGTTAGCCCTAAAGTATACTTACAAGGAGCACTTATAAACCCTAATACAGGTGAAGAAAGCTTAATGAGAGATGATTTACGTGTTGCTGGATTAATACCTACAACAAGCCCTTACGCTGATGCTTTAACTTGTAGTTCAACGGTATTCAATACTATTGGACCTGATGCAATTGTTGATTGGGTATGGGTGGAATTAAGAGATAAATTAGATAATACATCTGTTTTGATATCGCAATCTGCTTTATTACAACGTGATGGAGATGTTGTTGCTATAGATGGAGTTTCTCCAGTTACATTTAGAATTGTTAGTGGTAGTTACTATGTAGCAATTAAGCATCGTAATCATTTAAGTATTATGATAAATAACCTTTCTGCTTTGTCAGGTAATACTTCTGTGCTCGATTTTACAGATTCAGTTAGCCAAATAACTTATGGTGCTAATGCTCAGACTAGTTTTGGAGTGCCAACTGGAGTAGTAGCTATGTGTGCAGGTAACGTAGGGGGTGATATTTCAGTTAGGTATCAAGGATCAGGAAATGATACTAATACGATTAAAGATAATGTGTTAGCAAATGTAGGAAATACTACAAGTAGCAACTTATACTCCTATACGGGTTATGATCCAGCAGATATTAATTTAGATGGAATTATACGTTATCAAGGTTCAGGGAATGATTCTAATATCATTAAGGATATTGTTTTAGCACACCCTGATAATCAGAGCTCACCGTCAAACTTATTTATAGTATTAGAGCAATTACCTGAAAATTAAAAATAGAATAAAATTATAAAAAAGAAAGAATGAAAAATATATATATAACACTAGTTCTTATAGCTATGACATTTGGTCTTAGCGCTCAAAATAAAATGAATTATAGTTTGAGTCATATTGGAACTAATTCAGGAACAGGAAATATAGAAATAGCTTTAGTAGCTACGCCAGATTTTACAGAAACAAATGGAAATTCAGCCGATATGGGAGCTGTTATATCTATTTCAGGAGGAGGATATTTATTACCGAATAATACTGGTTTTGTTAATGATTGCGTGTTTACACCACCAGCAACTAATATTTGTGATTATGCTATTACTGCAACAGAGTGGAATGCTATTTATTTAGATCCTCCATCAACATCGAGTGGGCGCCTTGTATATCAATTACTAAGAACACCAGGAGTTACTAATGTGTTTTTTGATGCAGCTACTGCTACACCAATCATTATGGCAGTATTTCAAATAGCAGGAAACCCTACTTCTGGAGATATTGTTTTGTTAGATAATGCTGATGCTTTAATAAGCGGTTCATCAAATGGAAATTATTTAAATATTAATTACCCAACTGCAACAAGTGGAAGTACTGCTGATGTATATGGAGTTGTTGATACAACACCTATACTGTTTTCAGTTTTAAGTACACCAAATGTAACTTTGGAAGGAGTAGATATTTTTCCTAATCCAACAAGTGGTCGTATTTCTATAAATGGAATTAATACTATAAAGAATATAGAAGTGATTAATATTGCTGGTCAACAAGTGCAGTATTTTAAAAATGCAGTTGATAATATTGATATTTCTAATTTACAAGCTGGGGTATATTTTATGAAAATAACTACAGAAAATGGATTTGCAATTAAGAAGGTTGTAAGGCAGTAAAATATTTTTAAATTTATTTTTAAAAAAGACTCCATCATTTATGATGGAGTCTTTTTTTATTATAGATATGTTCAAAAATAAAAGTATTTTAAAAATGATTTCAGCATAATTTAACAAAGAGGATTAGTTTAATTAAGTTTGTTGTTTCAATGATAAAAAAATGAAATTAAATATAGACTATAAATCAGAGAGAAGTGAACTGAAGTCATTTCAAGTTTATGATGGTTTAATTCATTTAACGTTAAAGCGTGAAGATTTATTAGGTGATGGAATTTCAGGTAATAAGTTAAGGAAGTTGAAATATAATATAGTAAAGGCCATTGAAGGAGGTTATACTAAAGTGATAACTTTTGGAGGGGCATATTCAAATCATATTTTAGCAGCATCCTACATTAAAAAAGAATATGGGATTGATGTAATAGGAGTAATAAGAGGAGAAGAGTTGATTGATAGGGTTAAAGAAAACCCTACGCTCAGTAAAGCAAAAGAGAATGGAATGCAATTTTATTTTGTATCAAGAGAAGTCTACAGAAATAAGTTGAATTCGGAATTTATCAATGAATTAAAAGAAAAGTACGGCGCATTTTATTTGTTGCCTGAAGGGGGAACAAATAAATTAGCGATACAAGGTTGTGAGGAAATATTAACAGAGAAAGATACTTCTTTTGACTATATATGTTGTGCTGTAGGTACTGGAGGAACGATCGCTGGCTTAATAAATGCAAGTACAGAAAATCAAAAAGTATTAGGTTTTTCAGCTTTAAAGGGAGATTTTTTAAACGATGATATTGCCGCTTTGGTAGCTAAAAAAAACTGGACTCTCCAAACAGATTATCATTTTGGAGGGTATGGAAAAGTAACCCCAGAATTGATAAAGTTTATGAATGACTTTAAAAGAGATACAGATATTGTACTTGACCCTATGTATAACGGGAAAATGATGTATGGTATATATGATCTTATTAAAAAAGGATACTTTCCAAAAAATACTAGTATTTTAGCCGTTCATACAGGTGGAGTTCAAGCTGTTTTAGGTATGAATGCATTACTAAAGAAGAAAGGATTACCGTTAATTAATAATTAAAAAAATGAAAAGGGTACTAGTTTTATTATGCATTACATTTTTTGTAAGCTGTGGTTCAACAAGAGTGATAACTTCAAAAGAAGCAGGGAAAAAACATACTAAAAGAGACAATACTACAGTACAGACTACAACTCCTTCAACAAATGAAAGTACAGTGTTGGGGCCAGAAATACCAGAAGTAAATGAAATGCCAATTAATACAACAGACAAAGTTGCTTTGTATGTACATAAGTATAGGGCAATTGCTCAGTATGAAATGCAAAAATCTGGTATACCTGCAAGTATAACCTTAGCACAAGGAATTCTTGAGTCAGGAGCAGGCAATGGTGATTTGACTAAAAGAGCAAACAATCATTTTGGGATTAAATGTCATAATTGGACAGGAGAAAAAGTGTATCATGATGATGATAAAAAAGGAGAATGTTTTAGAAAGTACAGCCACCCTTCTGAATCATTTAAAGACCATTCAAGTTTCTTGACTTCAAGAAAGCGTTATGAATCATTATTTAAATTAGATAAAAAAGATTATAAAGGATGGGCAAAAGGATTACGTAAAGCAGGATATGCAACTGACCCCAAATATCCTTCAAAATTAATTAGTTTGATAGAACGGTATCATTTAAATGATTATGATATGATAAATGTGGTTACTGAAGCAACAGTTCCAAAAATATTTAGTTATACAATTCAAGAAGGAGATACCTTATATTCAATAGCTAAAAAATTTAATAAATCTGTTGCTGACTTAATGGATTTAAATGATTTAAGTGATACAGTATTAAATATAGGTCAACAATTAATAGTAAAGTAAATGAGTATTTATAAAAGAAGTAGTGAATTGTTTCATGAAGCAATTCAATATATCCCTGGAGGGGTAAACTCACCAGTAAGAGCATTTAAATCTGTTGGAGGAGATCCTATCTATATCAAAAAAGCAGAAGGAGCTTATTTATATGATGAGGATGGAAATAAGTTAATTGACTATATTAATTCATGGGGACCAATGATTCTTGGTCATGCAAATAAAAAGGTAGTAGATGCTATTATTAATAAAACTAAATTAGGAACCTCTTTTGGAACACCAACTGAAATAGAAACTGAAATAGCAAAATTAGCTGTTTCAATGGTGCCGAATATAGATAAAATTCGATTTGTAAATTCAGGAACCGAGGCGTGTATGAGTGCGGTTCGTCTGGCAAGAGGGTTTACTGGAAAAGAAAAAATAATAAAGTTTTCAGGATGTTATCACGGACATTCTGATTCATTTTTAATTCAGGCAGGAAGTGGAGCTGTAACATTTGGATCGCCTAATAGTCCTGGTGTAACAAGAGGGACGGCAAAAGATACTTTGTTGGCTAATTATAATGATATTGAAAATGTAAAAGAAGTAATTGCAGCAAACAGAAATGAAATTTCTTGTATAATTATAGAGCCTGTAGCAGGAAATATGGGCTGTATTCCTCCAAAGGAAAATTTCTTAAAGGAATTACGTAAAGTATGTGATGCTAATAATATTCTTCTGATTTTTGATGAAGTGATGACAGGTTTTCGTTTAGCAAGAGGAGGAGCTCAGGAACTATTTAATATTACTGCAGACATTGTATGTTTCGGAAAAGTCATAGGAGGAGGTTTACCTGTAGGAGCTTTTGCTGCTCGTAATGAAATAATGAACCATTTAGCACCATTAGGGCCAGTATATCAGGCTGGAACTTTGTCAGGAAATCCGTTAGCAATGGCTGCCGGATTGGCAATGCTAGAACAGTTAAGTAACGATGCTGAAGTTTATAATCGTTTAAAGGAAAAAACAGATTACTTACACAATGGATTAAGTAAAGTGTTGATTGCTAAAGGGATTTCACACCAAATTAATCAGGTGAACTCAATGATATCTGTTCATTTTACAACTGAAGAAGTGACTGACTTTAGATCAGCAAGAAAAGGTGATACCCCTCAGTTTAAACAATTTTTTCATGGAATGCTAGCTAAAGGGATTTATTTAGCCCCAAGTGCTTATGAAACATGGTTTATTTCTGACGCATTAAGTTATGAAGATTTAGATGCGACAATTAAAGCTTGTAGTGAAGTAGTAGCTGAATTTTAAGAAAATTGTATATATTATTATGTAATGTTTTGAGTACTTTTACAAAAAGCAATGATTATTAAGGTAGTAACTTAAAATTTTTGCCTTTTGTTCTTTACTGATGCATTTAATAAGCGGATATACCAGTTAAATTTTATTCTATTAAATTGTTTATTTATAGTCTGTATTTCATTTTAAAATGATATACTTATTCTGAAATAAAACTAAATCTGAAGCAATTCAATTTATTTAGAAGCGTATCGAAATATATTAAAGGGGACAATACTATTTGTAATAGTATTGTCCCCTTTAATATGTATAGCGCGTTTAAATTTTATTTTCTGCTAAAAGCTTTGTGATTATTTCACTCTGCTTTTTTAATTCTTTTTCAAGGCGCTCTATTTTAGTTATAATATTTTTGCTTTTTGATATAGCGTCTGTAGGGATTATAGGAGCTATAGGAGCTATAGAAGATATTGCTTGCCATGAAGCATTCCCATTAGCATCAGAAGTTAGGACTCTACCAGTTCCTTGAGTACCATCTACAATTCTTAATATAGGTTGTACTGTAGTAGTAGATGTAATAGAAATGTCATCAATAAAGGCTCTGTCCAACCCAGTATTGACAGAACCATCTTTTTCATACCTCCATGATAAAGTATGTGCTCCAGCAGTCAATGTTCCAGCATAATTATTCCAGTTAACATTACCTGACCAAGAAGCACCAGTTTGTAAAACACCGTCAATATAAAATCGCAAAAAGTCATAGTTAGCTTCGCTATTTACTCGGTAATTGAAAGAAAATGCTGAACCACCGGTTGGAATAACTACGTTTAGATCTAATATAGAATCACCGTTGGTAATTCCAGATCCAGAACCTACACCATAAGTTCCGGTATTATATTCTCCTGCTCCAGAAGTAATGTTCCATGCTCCTCCACTTCCATTTGTCATAAACGGAGCAATTGTATTGTCTTCAAAACCATCATTTAAAGCATTAATTGTTCCTGGAGTATTACCTTCTAAATGTAATAGAGTTGTAGGACTATTTGTTCCGATACCAATAGAACCTGAGTTAGTATTGTAGATGTCAGTTCCTGAAGTTGTCCATTCAGTACTACTTGATAAAGGGGACCATTTTGTGCCATCCCAATAATGAAAGCCCACTCCTGTTGAAAGATTTGTATTGTAAATTAATAAACTTTCAACAGGTGTAGTTACTGGGGCAGCTGAATTCAAATTGGCAATCGATATACGAGGAATTAAAAGTCCTTTATTTACTGAGCTTATTTCTAGTACAGAACTTAAATCAGGGGTTGTTGTGCCAATTCCAACTTGAGAGAAGGAAAATGTAAGGCCTGCTAAAAAGAATACGGGTAGTAGTTTTTTCATAAAATTAAATAATTTTAAAGATTAACATATGTTAAATTATGGGGCTAAAATACTAATTATTAGTATATAAATTAGAGAAGCTTTATTTTTTCGACATAAAGTAGAAAAAATCCGCTAAGAAACCGAATTTATAGGGTAACGTAGGTTATAAGCATAGAAAAAAAAACAGTATTTGTTAGTTGTTAAGTTGTTGATAGTGCGTTATTTATGCTTTGTGTAACGAGTTTTTTATTTTATAAGTTAAGTGAGTGAATTCTAGAATAAAAATAAGATAAGTACGTGATGATCATGATTTAAACACGAGTATTATAGGGAATTGGAGAAGGAATATGTTGTGAAATTTTTAGCTTTTTCTAAAAAGAGAGAATCTCTTATAGAGTTTATTTAGAAAGTAAATCTATATGGCTTCTGATTATAAGTTACATGCTGCTAGTTTTTGAGGTGTTTCGATTTTTTTAACATACATTATTAAAGTGTCAAAAATCAAATAAAAAAGCCTTGTGTTACTAACAGATAGAGACTATTTGTTAAACAAATACAAACCAGATGCATATTGAAATTAAGATAGGGCCCAGTGAGTAAAAGAAAGTATAATTATAGAGAACAGCCTTACACTTTAGGAATTTTGAGAGAAATTATGCGATTATTAGAGCGTTAATATTCTTTTAAATATATTCATAAAGGACTTCTTTTTAGTGTCTATAGAAAATTATTTCGGAGTATTATTACTAATTAGTTACTCTTAATAGATCGCATATAACAAGGTAATAAGTTATTTAAAGATATTAGAATTGTACAACAATCATTATGTATAGTTTCATTGTAAAATTAAACCTTTTTAATTTTTTAGCGTCATAGAAGCAAATAACTTTAAAACGTAATAAGATGAAAAAAATAATTGTGTTAACTATTTTAATGACAGGGTTTATGACTTTTGGACAAGAAAAGCATAAAGGAAAAAGAGCGCACCATAGAAAAGGGAAAATGGAAATAATGAAAGATTTATCTCCAGAGCAAATGGCTGTCTTAAAAACAAAAAGAATGACTCTAGACCTAGATCTTAATAATAGTCAACAGGATAAAATTTATGCACTTAATTTAGAAACCGCAAAAAACAGAAAATATAAAATTGAAGCCAGAAAAAAGGCTAAAGATGAAAAAAATAAGTTGTCTTCCGATGAAAAATACAACCGATTGAATACTCGTTTAGATGAAGAAATAGCACTAAAAAATAAAGTGAAACTTATTTTAACTAAAGAGCAGTTTAAAAAATGGGAGCACAATAGAGAAAGCCTAAGAATCAATAAAAAAAAAGCCATAATGAGAAGTTAATGAGTTAATTAAGCTTTATTATTACTTGTAGTTTGGGTTAATTAGCATTTTTTTAGTTACTTTTATGGCTTTAAATTATTAACCTTATATAAAAAATTATCAATATTATGAAAAAAATTATTGCAGTTATTGCTTTTTTTGCAATTACCTTATTAGGTACAGATGCTACTTTTGCTCAGGAGTCAAGTACACGTAACTTAAGTACAAATGCTAAAACGTTTACACATAAATTAACAAAACAATTTAATTTAGACGGAACACAGCAAAGAGCTATATATAATGCACATATGATGAAAGAAAGAAAAACAAATGCATTAACTCATGGAACTGAAAAGAAAAGATTAACAAAAGAACAAATTGCTAAAAAAGATGTAATTATTTCTGAGTTTAATTCTAAGTTAAAAGCAGTTTTAACTCCTGAACAGTTTAAAAAATATGTTGCTCTGAAATAGATTAACTGTTTAGCAATAAAATAAATTAAAACCTGTGAAGTTAACTTTATAGGTTTTTTTGTTATATATATAGTAGGGAATTTTCATATTTAAAATCAAAGACGACTTTATCCTAATTAAATTTTCTTTGAGTAAATAATATAGTTTTGGATAAGGAGGTAATTAAGTTTTCAGTTCTATCTGTAATTTTTTTCTTGTATATTAATACAGGGTTAAAACAGTTTTTATAAAGTGTAATTCAATAAAAAAGGAGCAGCAAATTGCAGCTCCTTTTTGTGTGATAATGTTTTGAAAATATAAATATTAAATAAACCTTAGGTTATCATACTGCTTCTACAAACAAACCAGCTTCAGTTTTATTCACTTTGGCTAAGTTGTTTTTTGTTAATCCTTTAATAGATTTATCCCATTTCTTATTACTTAATCCAGATTGCGATTTTAAATCGTTTAAATCGATCTTTTCAGCTTTTTGTAATAAGTTCAATACAAATTTTTCATCCTCATTTAAATCAATGGAAGGAGTTTTCTTTTCAGGTCTCATTTGTGGAAAAAATAATACTTCTTGTATTGAAGGGTTGTCGGTTAAGAACATAATTAATCTATCCATTCCAATTCCTAATCCAGATGTTGGAGGCATACCATATTCTAAAGCACGTAAAAAATCATGATCGATAAATTCAGTAGCTTCATCATCTCCTTTTTTAGCAAGCTCTAATTGTGCCTCAAAACGTTCGCGTTGGTCAATAGGGTCGTTTAGTTCAGAATAGGCATTTGCTATTTCTTTCCCACAAACCATTAACTCAAAACGCTCTGTTAATTCTGGGTTATCTCTATGTTCTTTACATAACGGACTCAT
>Ga0209291_1002839_pt1 | contig 13515 bp, 8 predicted proteins | sample GOMGulsemesocosm_FD_184633 | JGI IMG/M metagenome (GOLD analysis project Ga0209291, IMG submission 184633) | Methane-oxidizing microbial communities from mesocosms in the Gulf of Mexico - GOM9B Gulf of Mexico (SPAdes) (version 2) | ecosystem: Environmental > Aquatic > Marine > Cold seeps | place...
AAAGTAAACAAAATAAATCAATTAATCAAATCAGCATAAATAAAAGAATACCCGAGTTTCGTTTTTAATTTTTCACTACTTATTATTTTGAATTGAGTAGTGCCATTTTCAGTAAAGCTAGGTTCTGGTCTACCAACTTCTTTAATCATTTTTGTGTAAAATTGTCGTCTTGTCGGGTGAGAATCTGCGCATCCATTAAAAATGTCCCCAAATACATCTTGTTCAATCGTGTTCTTAATGATGCTTATGCAATCATCTCTATGAATAAAGTTAATATAACCTTCTGGGTTTGAAATTGGCTTATTGCTCTTGAAAAAGTTACCTGGTTGTCTATTGTAACCAAATAAGCCACCAAATCTTATAATAGTGGTTTTAAATCCAGCGGTAGTGATGAATAACTGTTCAATTTGAGCTAGAGCTCCATTATTTGTTTGAGTTTCTTCTGTAATCGTTGTATCATTATTGTTGTAAACAGAGGTAGAGCTAATAAAAACTACTTTTTTAACACTTGATTTTTTTATTAATGTAATTAGATTTTTAAAGGCTGAGATGTTTTTTGATGTAATGGCGATCACTAATACATCCGAATCTAAAAAATTAGTATCAAACAAATCGGCTTCTATATTTAGGATAAAAGGTGAGATACCTAATTGTTTTAGACTACCTAAGTTCTCCATTTTAGTAGTTGATCCTTTAATGTTGTAATTGGCAGAAACCAATGTTTGTGCTAATGCTTTTCCTAACCAACCACAGCCCAAGATGCTTACTGTTTTATTCACGTTCTAATCTTTTTACAAAGGTAATTGAATTGGAATAAGTGGTATGCTATTTTTAAAATTGATTTGAAAATTCTAAAGGTGTTAATCCGGTGTTTTTTTTGAAAAAACGTGAAAAATAAGAGTAGTCTTCATAGTCTAACTCAAATGCTATTTCTTTAATTGTTAACTTTCCATGACTTATCAAACGTTTGGCTTCTAATATAATGCGCTCATTTATTAATTCACTAGTTGATTTATTAAGTAATGTTTTTACAATTTTGTTGAGGTGTTTTACTGTAATATTTAATTTGTCAGCATAGTCTTTTGGCTTTTTTAAGGTTGTGTAATGGCTGTCAATTAGTTGTTGTAAGTTTTTATAATAGAGCATTTGTCTATTTGTTTTGTCTGAATTGAATGGAGTTTCTATTTTTAAACGATTACTGTCTATGTAGATTAGATCCAGTAATAATCCTATTTTTCGATACTTTGATAAATTTGATGCTTTATATTCTGCAAGTATGGTGCTAAAGTAGTTTTCGTAAACAGTGTGTTCTTCTAGGTTTAATTGAATATGTTTTAAATTGTCTCTTAAATAGAAAGTCGGATATTCATCTAACCTTTTGTTGGGGAAAAGAAGATTATAAAATGATTTCGTATGAAAAAAGATATAGCCTTCAATGTCTTCAGATAGTTCCCAGTCGTGCGTTTGTCCTGGTAACATAAAAAATAAAGAACCTGGTTTTATATTGTAAGTGTTAAAGTCAATAGTATGTGTCCCATTTCCTTTGGTAAATAATACGGAAAGATAGAAGTCGTGTTTGTGTGGTTTTGTAATGGAATTATGAAATTCTTTTAGATGAATTGAGAATTGATTGGCGTAGAAGTCATTCGTTTCACCCTCAAAATAAAAGTCATTTATGTTTAGAATTGGAAATGTTTTCATTATGCAAAGTTACTGAAAAGCGTGATTTGTCCTATTGTTTAAGTGGTTTATTTATCAGTATAAATTATTATTTACTGACCTTTGTAGTCTAAATAAATACATTATGAGTTCATTATTGTCTATTTTAAAATGTAAATGTCCAGATTGTTCAAAAGGGTATGTTTATAAAAAGCACCATTTTTTTAGTTTTTCAAAAATGAATAATACGTGTTCAGAATGTAGTTTATTGTTTGAGAAAGAACCTGGCTTCTTTTTCGGAGCTATGTTTGTTAGCTATGGTTTAGTTGTAGCTGAATGTGTTGCTGTATTCGTAGCTTGTGGGGTATTGTTTTTTGATAATTGGTTTAGTTATTATTTGATTCCAATTCTATTACTTTCTGTAGCAGTATTTGCACCATTCAATTATAGGTTGTCTCGCGTAATTTGGATTGCCCTTTTTGTTGATAAGAAAACTACGTCTAAAAGAAAATTGAATTAGTCCAATCTTTCAATTTAGGTAATATCAAATTTTTTAGCCATTCGTTTTTTGGCTTGTGATTTGTTATTTCTTATTGATGAGAGAGGTCATTTTTTTGTTGTTGACTACTAAACAATCAATTCTTCCGATTTAAATTCTGAAAAAATATGTCTCTCATAGTTCTATTGTACTTTATGTATTTGATTGAAAACGGTGCTGGGAATTTATTGAATATAAATTTCTTTTTGACTTATATATATATACGCTTCTACTTCTTTCAGTAATGCCGTTATAGGGTTCTTAAAATCTTGACGATAAAAGTTAGATTAATATTACTTTTAGTAAAAAACACCAAAAGAATTTGTGTAATCAACCAAAAGGTATATATTTGCTTAACTAACAGATAAACAATGACTAAGAACTTTATATATATTATCGCACTGATCATTTCTGTCAATTCGTATTATACTTATGGACAAAACCAGATTCATCCTCTAGTTGGAGATGCTACGCTTGTTTCTTCAGATTGTTATGAACTTACATCAGAAACACCATATGTAATGGGAGCTATTTGGTTTGATCCTCAACTTGATTTAAATGAGGATTTTGATATTCGAGTAACATTAAACTTCGGATCTATATTTCAATGGGATCATGCAAACCCGGGAGGTATTTATCCAGAAGCAGGAGGGGGAGCTGATGGAATTGCATTTGTTTTACAACAAACAAGTTCAGCAGCAGGAGATGTTGGTGAAGCTCTTGGATATGGTTTATTAGATTCATCTTTGGCAGTAGAATTTGATCCGTATTACAATTTTAACGCCGATCCAATATATGACCATGTTGCTGTTAGTAAAAATGGTAATCATATTCATACGCAATCTCCTTATGGGGATTTTTCAGAGGGAGTTATTATCCCAGGTCAGACTATTGTTCCTGCATTAGGAACTGACCCCGTGTTGGATAATATTCATACTGGATTAGATTATGAAGCAAGATTCTTATGGGATGCGGCGGCTCACGAATTAGATGTTTGGTTTAATTGTCAACATAAATTTACATTTTCGGAAGATTTAGTAAATACAATTTTCGAAGGAAACAGCAATGTATATTATGGTTTTACTGCCGCAACTGGTGCTGAATACAACTTACATAAAGTGTGTGTCAGTTATAATTCTCAGCAATTTAATCTTCAAAATGATACAATTTGTTCAGGGCAGAATTCTCAGTTAAACGCTATGTTATTGAACTCAGACCCGAATGAGACGAGTTATTCTTGGTTTCCTACAGTAGGATTGAGTGACCCTAATATTGCTAATCCAATTGCCTCTCCAATGTCAACAACAACCTATGTTGTAACTATTCAACAATCATGTTATGCAGATCCAATTGTTGATTCTTTAACGGTTTTCGTTAACAATTCTATGCCATTGACAATTGATTCAGTTGGTACACTTTGTATGGATCAAGAAATAATTGTATTAACTGCCAATTCTTTAGGTGGAACCTGGGATGGAAATGGTATTTTAGATGTAAGTATTGGGAATTTCTCACCTGCAATAGCAGGTGTAGGTATTCATGAGATTATCTATTCTACGACAGGTGATTGTGGTGGGATTGATACATTGTACATTGATGTTTTTGATGTGCCAACTGTAAGTTTTACTGCTAATACCTTATATGGCTGCTCTCCGTTAATAGTGACGTTTAATAATACAGTAAGTGACGGTGTGTCATGTGTTTGGGATTTTGGAGACGGAACTGTCTTAACCGGTAGTGGGCCTTTTACTCATACTTTTACAGGAAGTGATTGTTTTGATGTCAGTTTATCAGTTGAAGCTAATGGGTGTATAGCTTTGCAAACAGAAACAGATCTAATTTGTCTCACTCCACCACCTAGTGCTTCTTTTTCTTATAGTCCTTCTGGTTTATTAACAGCTGAAACTGAAGTTCAGTTTATTAATACAAGTGTTAACGCAAATTACTATTTATGGAACTTTTACAATACACAGACATCTCTAGAGGTATCTCCGAATCATACGTTTTCATCAGGAGAAAATTTAAATTATGAAGTATGTTTAACTGCATTTTTGGATAGTATGTGTTTTGATACATACTGTACTAATTTTGAAGTTGAGAATGAATTTTATTTTTATGTTCCTAATGCTTTTACACCTGATGGAGATAGGAGTAATAATTATTTTGGCCCATGTATAATAGGAGCTAATATTGAAAATTATGAATTTATAATTTTCAATAGATGGGGAGAATTAATCTTTAAAACAAGTGATCTAAATACATTTTGGAATGGAGAATACAAAGGACATCTTTGTCAAGATGGTGTTTATATATGGAAAATATCACTTAAACATTCAAATAAAACAGTGAAAACGATTGGACATGTAAGCTTGTTACATTAAATTATAAATTGTTCTAACTTTTTTCCAAATATCGTTATTAGAAATATCAGGTATAGGTTAGGTTTTTAATTTAAGAAGTAAATATCAAGTGATCTACTTAATAGAGGGGGGAATCTTTACGTTTCTTAGATGAAGTAGTGTAACTTGCGTATACGCTTTTTTGATAATTGGTTTAGTTATTATTTGATTCCAATTTTATTACTTTCTGTAGCGGTATTTTCACCATTCAATTATAGGTTATCTCTCATAGCTTAGATTGCCCTTTTTGTAGGTAGGGAAACTAAGTCTAAAACAAAATTGAATTAGTCTAATCTTTTAATTTAGGTAATATCAAATATTATTTTACCTCCAATATACGATCTCGCCATTTCCTTTTTTAAGCATATGTTTTGGTATGGATGCTATTATTTCATCATTTAATAGTTCTAATAATTTTATTTTGACGTTTGTTCTAGAGTATGCTAAGCCAACTTCTCTTAATGGTTTTGTGTTTGAAAATTGTCTTAAAATACCTTCAGTAGTTGTGTTTAGGGAAGCTAATTCTGGTAATAGGGTATATCCGCCTTCTTTATTTACTAAATTTATGATGGTTTCTAAAGAGCCACTTTCAAATTTGAAATGCTTTTTTTCTTCTAATTTTGAATTATAATCACATAAATTAACAACTTGAGTTCTAAAACAATTTCCTTTGCTCATGAGCCAAAGTTTGTCTGTTGCTATTTCAGTTGATAAAATGGTTTTAGCAGTTGCAAATTCATGATTTGGATTAACGTATAATTTCATTTCTTCATAAAATAAAGACTTTTCATGTATTCCCTTCTCATTTAATGGCGTAACTAATAGTCCAACGTCTAAATCGTCATTTTTTAAAGCTAATAATATATCTTCTGTCAACATTTCTGTTACTGTAATGTTTAAGTCAGGATACTTTTGAGACAAATTACCAATAAATCGGGGGAGTAGGTAGGGGGATAGTGATGGTATTATGCCAATATTTAATTCTCCGTTTATAGCGTTTTTATCGTTTTCAATAATTTCGTTAATTTTTTTGGATTGAAAAAGTACTTCTTTAGCTTGTTCAATTATTTGTTCACCTAAAAGTGTTGGGACTATAGGGTGCTTACTTCTGTCAAAAATGGTCACATCTAAATCTGATTCTAATTTTTTTATCTGCATACTTAGTGTAGGTTGAGTTACAAAGCATTTTTCAGATGCGGTTACAAAGTGTCTGTATTTGTCTACAGCAATAATATATTCTAATTGTTGAAGTGTTACCATAAGACAAATATAATAAAAATCTATAACTATATAAAAACTATCAATTTGATTTATATACGAATAAGCTGCACCTTTGTGGGGAACAAAAAAACATAGATTATGAAAACGAACAATGCACCACAAAAAGTATATTTAGAACATGCAAACATTACGGTAAATGACATAAAAGAAAGTGTTGCTTTTTTTCAAACAGCATTTCCTCATTTTAAAATAAGAGGAGGGGATGTAGAGCTTAAGGATTGGCTTCATCTTGGAGATGATTATACATACGTAGCTATTCAACAAGCAGTTGAAGATTTAGGAAATACCTACACTAAAAATTATGATAAAATTGGAATAAATCACATTGCATTTGTAGTGTCTAATATTGAAGAAGTTTCGAAAAGGCTTGAAAATTCAGGATATAAAAGAAGTTATGAAAAAGCAATAGAGAAGTTTAGAATTAGAGATTATTTTTTCGATTCTGATGGTAATGAGTTTGAATTCATTGAGTATTTAACTACTAATGTATTAGAAAGAAATAGTTTTAATAATTAAAAATAAAAAAAGATGTATAATTTAATAGGGATAGAAAAAGAAAAAGCAGAAAACTTAACAGTTCAACTGAATAATTTATTAGCTAATTATCAAGTGTTTTACCAAAACTTAAGAGGGTTTCATTGGAACATAAAAGGAAAAGATTTTTTTGAATTACATTTAAAATTTGAAGAATTTTATGATGATGCTGTGATTAAAATAGATGAAATTGCTGAGCGAATTTTAACTTTAGATGGTACACCATTGCATACGTTTGAAGATTATATCAATCAATCATCAATAGAAGTTGCAAAAGGATTGTTTGATGGTAAAACAAGTGTAAACATTGTGATGGCTAATTTTTCAATATTATTACAGAAGGAACGAGCAATTTTAAACTTAGCTGGAGATGCTAATGATGAAGGAACAGTTTCTTTGATGAGTGATTACATTTCACAAACTGAAAAAACATTGTGGATGTTGAAGTCTTACTTAGGGTAAGATTTTAATTCAAAAGTTGAAGACACAAGATAAAGGTTTACGAATCTTGGTTTGTGTCTTTTTTTAGTTTAGGTACTATATAACTCGGTTCAACTAAATAACTATCTTTGCGGTTCAATTATGAATATATTAGAACAGGATACAATATGCGCATTAGCAACTGCACCGGGAATGGGAGCAATTGCAATAATTCGTATTTCAGGACATAAATCGTTTGAAGTAGTAGAGAAAATATTTTCTAAATCTGTTTCGGATAAGGATTCTCACACTGTTCATTTTGGTTTAATTAAAGATAAAGATACAATTGTTGATGAAGTTGTTGTGACGGTCTTTAAGAATCCAAAATCATTTACAGGTGAGGATAGTGTTGAAATTACGTGTCATGGTTCTGTATTTATTCAGCAACAAATTATCCAATTGTTAATCCGTTCAGGTGCAAGAATGGCAAAGCCTGGTGAGTTTTCTATGCGTGCTTTTATGAATGGTAAGATGGATTTATCGCAAACTGAAGCTATTGCTGATTTAATTTCATCAACTACAAAAGCGCAACATGAAGTGGCTATGCATCAAATGCGTGGCGGTTTTACTACTGAATTATCTAGTTTACGTCAACAGTTATTGGATTTTGCTTCATTAATTGAATTGGAATTAGATTTTTCTGAAGAGGATGTAGAGTTTGCAGATAGAAGTCAATTAGAGGCTTTAGTTAATGAAATAACAGAAGGGATAAATTCTTTAATGGAGTCATTTCAATTAGGGAATGTAATAAAAAATGGAGTTCCCATTGCTATTGTTGGTGCACCTAATTCAGGTAAGTCTACTTTGCTTAATGCTATTTTGAACGAAGATAAAGCTATTGTTTCTGATATTGCAGGTACAACTAGAGATGTAATTGAAGATGAGATTATAATTGATGGTGTAGCTTATCGTTTTATGGATACAGCAGGTATTCGTGAAACAAAAGATACCATTGAAAACTTGGGTATAAAGCGTTCTTTTGAACAAGTAAAGAAAGCCAAAATTGTTCTGTTAATGTTTAGTTTGAATGATACTTCACAAGACGCAATAATTTCTCAAATTAATGATTTTAAAGGGAAAAACATACAAGGGTTTCAAACTTTAATTCCAATTTTTAATAAAGCAGATTTAGTCAGCTTAATTGATTTTGAAGAATTGAAAACTGAAGGTGTGTTTATTTCAGCAAAACATAAAACATATTTACCTGAATTATTTGGTAGTTTAAAAGATGCAATCGGAAATACGAATGTAGGTAATCAATTAATTGTAACTAATGCTAGACACTTTGAAGCCTTACAAAGAAGTTATGATGCAATCAATAGAGTTAAAGCGGGATTAGAAACTCAAATACCTGGCGACTTATTGGCTATGGATATTAGAGAAACTTTAGAATTCTTAGGTGAAATCACAGGTAGTGTGTCAAATGATGAATTATTAGGGAATATTTTCGCAAATTTCTGTATTGGAAAATAAACGGTTGATTTATTGTGTAAAAGGTAGGTTTAATGTTTTGAAGTGTTTTTTTATGATCGTTAATTGCGTTTATTAAGTTATTATTTTCTATCTTGGTAATTCAAAAACTATTACTGAACTTACATGAAAAAACGATTACTTATCATCTTGCCAGTCTTTATTGGAGGGATAGCCTTGTTATTTCCTAAACTTAATTCAATTAAAAGTGAAGGGGATAAAAACTCAATAGCGGTCATATCTGAAGAGGAAAGGCAACAATATGAAGCTTATATTAATTCTCATGAATATTCTACTATAAAGTATTCAACAGAAGAATTAAGTAATATTCCAAAAAAAGATAGACCGGATTTAGCTTGGCAACAAAATTACTTGGCAACAATGAATCCTGCTTTATTGAGACCTGAACCGGAAAAATTGATTCCAGTTTTTGAAACGACAAAGCAAATACAAAATTCACCCACTTTATCTTTACCGGGAGCAGTATCTGCACCATGGGTTGAAAGAGGTCCTGATAATGTTGGAGGTAGAACGCGAGCTTTAGCTTGGGATCCAACTTCTGCGAACAAAGTTTGGGCTGGTGGAGTGACTGGTGGTTTATGGTATAATACTAATATTACAAGTAATGCTACTGTTTGGCAAAATGTAAATGATTTTTGGGATAATATTGCTATTACAGCTATCTGTTTCGATCCAAATGATGATAATATAATGTATGTTGGAACTGGAGAAGGATGGGGGGCTGCTTCAAGTAGAGGGGCTGGTATTTGGAAGTCAACTAATGGAGGAACTAGTTTCTCTCAAATAAGTTCAACAACTGCATTTTATTATATAAATGATTTAGTTGTAAGAAATGAAGGTGGCACATCAGTTGTTTATGCTGCTGTTGCAGGTGGCTCTTATGAAGGTCAATGGCATGGTGTTGCGAATGAAGGGTTACAACGTTCAGTAAATGGAGGTACATCTTGGTCTCAAGTTTTACCTGATGTTAGTGGAAATCCTGAAAAACCAACAGATTTAGATATTGCTGCAGATAATGATTTATGGGTTGGTGTAGATGCTAATTCTTACGGAAATGGAGGAGGGAAAATATATAATTCTTCAAATGGTACTACGTTTAGTTTGAAACATACGAATACCGCTGGTCGTGTAAATATAGCATGTGCACCCTCAGATGCTAATTACGTTTATGCTGCTTTTGAAGCTGGAAATGTAATGAATGCTTTTAAAAGAACAACCAATGATGGTGGTGCTTGGACAACAATGTCTGAACCTGCGGATGCGGATGGAGGGATTCCAAATGGTGATTTTACACGTGGACAAGCATGGTATGACTTAACTTTGGATGTAGATCCAAATAATAGAGAAGTTGTAATGATCGGTGGAGTTGATATTTTTAAATCACCAGATGGTGGAGCAAGTTGGGCTCAAACAACGCATTGGTATGGTGGGTTTGGTTCACAAAATATTCATGCTGATCAGCATGCTATTGTCTATAAACCTGGGTCATCTAATGAAATTATTTTTGGTAATGATGGAGGAATTGCATACTCTAGTAATGGTGTTAATGGAACGCCAACTATATCCACTAGGATTAATAGTTACAATGTAACTCAATTTTATGCTGGAGCGATTCACCCGACTGCGGGAAGTAATAATATGCTTGCTGGAGCTCAAGATAATGGTTCGCAAAGATATACAACTGCTGGTGTTAATTCTACTACTGAAGCAACTGGTGGAGATGGAGCTTTTTGTCACATTGATCAAACAAATGGTAATTTTCAAACAACTAGTTATGTATATAATGTATTTTACCATTCTTCAAATATGGGAGCTTCATTTTCTCAAATAAACAGTGATCAAGGAACAGGGAAATTCATTAATCCAAGTGATTTAGATAATAATCAAAATATTTTGTATACATATAAAAGTCAAACTTCTTTATACAGAGTGTCTAACTTTGAAAGTGGCTCTCCATCTGTTGGAACTGTCAACATAACAAGTTTAAATTCTACCGCTTCTCATCTAAGTGTATCTCCCTATACAACAGGGACTACAACTTTATTTGTAGGTACAGATGGTGGACGTGTATATAAAATAATTAATGCAAATGGAACGCCTACAAAAACAGAGATAACAGGTGCATCATTCCCAACTGGGTCAGTGTCATGTATAGAATTTGGAGCGAATGAAAATGAAATGATAGTAACGTTTGCTAATTATGGCGTAAATTCAGTTTGGTATACATCTACAGGTGGTGGAGCTGCTGGTTGGACTTCTATAGAGGGTAATCTACCAGATATGCCAGTTAGATGGGCATTATTTAATCCAACCAATTATGACGAAATAATTTTGGCTACGGAGGTAGGGATTTGGGGTACAACTAATAATAATGGAACTTCAACTTCATGGTCAGCTACAAACTCTGGCTTAGCAAATGTTCGTGTAGATATGTTACAATTAAGAGCTTCTGATAATGAAGTTATGGCAACAACACACGGTAGAGGAGTTTTTACATCTTCCGGTTTTAATGGTGTAACGCCGTTTACTGCAGATTTTACTGCAGATAATGTTACGCCTAGTACTTTGCAAACTGTAACCTTCACTGATGCTACAAATTTAAGTCCAAATGCATGGTTATGGTCATTTTCGCCTACTACAGTCACTTTTCAAGGTGGAACAACAGCTAATTCCCAACATCCACAAGTTAGGTTTGATGCGGTTGGTGCATATACTGTTACTTTATTAGCTTCAGATGGAACAAATAATGATTCGGAGATTAAAACTAATTATATTAATGTGACCGTACCATCTTATTGTGATGGGGCTTCATCTGCATCAAATTATGAATACCTTTCTAATGTCTCTTTTAATACCATCAATAATACAACACTTTCAAGTGGGTATGCTGATTATACAGCCATGTCAACACCAGTTACAAAAGGTGCTTCTTATGATTTGAACTGCACTTATACTCAAACTTACGCGACTAATGAAGTGAAAGTTTGGATAGATTTTAATCAAGATTTTGATTTTGATGATATAGGTGAGGAATTTTCTTTTCCGCAAGGAGCTGGAACATCAGGACCCTATACTTTACCTATTTCTATCCCTTTAGGAGCGGTATCGGGTTCAACAAGAATGAGAGTTAGGTTACATGATACTGGGTGGAATTCACAGCCTCTTCCATGCGGTAATTCTGGTTCAGGAGAAGTTGAAGATTATACTATAGATATTCAACCGGTTGTTTCAAGTGCTATTACTTGGACAAATCAACCAGTAAATTCAGTAATAGAGTGTGATGCTTCGAATTTACCTGCAAATACAGGGTTAGCAACAGCAACGACAACATGTGGTACGGGTGGATTGAACGTGACTTATGCAGATGTAACCGCAGCAGGATCTTGTGCTAATGCTTCCATAATTACAAGAACATGGACGGCTACAGATAACTGTACAAATACAGAAACGTATGTACAAACCATAACGATAAGTGATAATACAGTACCAAGTATTACATGCCCAGTTACGCAAACTCAAACCACAGTGGGATCATCAGTTACATTAAATGATTTTACTGCTATGGCAACAATTAGCGACAACTGTTCAGCCAATGCAAATATTACAGTAACACAATCACCACTAATTGGATCTACACAAACTATAGGAACAACAATTGTGACGTTAACAGCAACGGATGAATGTGGAAATATAGCGAATTGTAACTTTAATGTAACAGTTTCAAATAACAGTGCTATTACATGGACAAATCAACCTGCTTCAGTTTCAATAGAGTGTGGTGGGTCAATTTTACCAGGGGATATTGGTTTAGCTACAGCTACTACAACATGTGGTACGGGAGGTTTATTAGTATCGCATTCAGATGTGACTGCTGCAGGATCTTGTACAAATGCTTCAGTAGTCACAAGAACATGGACAGCTACAGATAATTGTACGAATACAGAAACGTATGTACAAACGATAACAGTGAGTGATAATACGGTGCCAACGATTACATGCCCAGTTACGCAAACTCAAAACACAGTAGGATCATCAGTTACTTTAAATGACTTTACTGCCATGGCAACAATTAATGACAACTGTTCAGCTAATGTAAATATTACAGTAACACAATCACCAGTAATTGGATCTACACAGACTATAGGAACAACAGTTGTGACGTTAACCGCAACGGATGAATGTGGTAACACTTCAGACTGTAGTTTCAATGTAACAGTTTCAAATAACAGTGCTATTACATGGACAAATCAGCCAGCTTCAGCTTTAATAGAGTGTGATGAGTCAAGTTCACCAGCGAATATTGGTTTAGCTACAGCTACTACGACATGTGGTATGGGAGGTTTAATAGTATCACATTCAGATGTGACTGCTGCAGGATCTTGTGCAAATGCTTCAGTAATCACTAGAACATGGACAGCTACAGATAACTGTACGAATACAGAAACGTATGTACAAACGATAACAGTGAGTGATAATACGGTACCAACCATTGCATGTCCGTCTACACAGGCGCAGACAACAGCAGGTGCATCAGTTACGTTAAACGACTTTACTGCCATGGCTACAGTTAGTGATAACTGTTCAGCGGTAGGGAATATTACAGTAACACAATCACCACTAATTGGATCTACACAGGTCATAGGGACGGTAGTGGTGACGTTAACTGCAACGGATGAATGTGGTAACACTTCAGATTGTAGTTTCAATGTAACAGTTTCAAATACTAGTGCTATTACATGGACAAACCAACCGGTTTCAGTTTCAATAGAGTGTGACGCATCTATTTTACCAGCAAACACAGGATCAGCCAATGCGACTACAACATGTAGTACGGGTGGATTGAATGTGACTTATGCAGATGTGACCGCAGCGGGATCTTGTGTAAATGCTTCAGTAATCACAAGAACATGGACAGCTACAGATAACTGTACGAATACAGAAATGTATGTACAAACGATAACAGTGAGTGATAATACGGTACCAACCATTGCATGTCCGTCTACACAGGCGCAGACAACAGCAGGTGCATCAGTTACGTTAAACGACTTTACTGCCATGGCTACAGTTAGTGATAACTGTTCAGCGGTAGGGAATATTACAGTAACACAATCACCACTAATTGGATCTACACAG
>Ga0209291_1002840_pt1 | contig 13511 bp, 6 predicted proteins | sample GOMGulsemesocosm_FD_184633 | JGI IMG/M metagenome (GOLD analysis project Ga0209291, IMG submission 184633) | Methane-oxidizing microbial communities from mesocosms in the Gulf of Mexico - GOM9B Gulf of Mexico (SPAdes) (version 2) | ecosystem: Environmental > Aquatic > Marine > Cold seeps | place...
TTGATTTGCGCATAGCCAAGTTAAAGCAGGAGGTAGTTTTCAAAATTAATTCCAAACAGCGAGTGTGGTTTACACAAGTTACATGCATATACATGCATTGTCAAGTGAATATTTAGCAATAATTCGCCTTTACCCGCTCCATAATTTTAAACGGTGAATAATAGAGGAAGATTATAATTCAAGTTAAAGCGTGATTCAGCCGAGGATTTAGGCGAACTATTACCCAGATAATTTGCCGGGAAGTTTGGGGACGAAAACCAGTAACATCTAATCTTTTGATAACCACCAAATACATTAGCGATGGTTTAGAAAACCGCTGCTTTACATTAGTAAAACAGCGGTAATTTGAATAGCTGACTTGACCTTATAAGTCGATAATGATCTCAGAACGGCGTAAGAGGAAATTTACCAATTGAGGGCTTTCAATAGCCTTGTGCTCATCCAGAAGTTTCTACTCTTTTTTAAAAGCTAATAAAACTAATGATTAATATTGTGCAATGCCATCATTGCTTTACAGCGGTAAATTGTTCAACACCATTTACGTTAAAGCTTAAGTTTTTAACTTGTCCTTGTTTATTTAATTCAAAGGTTAAATGTTCTTTCTCATCCCAGCCGTTAAAGTCAAACTTACTCGGGCTTTTTATTAATAAATTAGCCATAAATGTTTGATCTTTTTCAGCGAAAGCGCCGGTATCATCTGCAAATACTGTGACTTTACTACCGTCGCTAAGTAAGTAATTACCCAGGTAACTTTGTAATTGATTTGTGCTCATTTCATAAAGGTTGCTGGCATCAGCTAAAATTGTGCCTTGTACTCTAGCTAACTGACGATCTGGTCTTAACCAGTCTGGAAACTTTCCACCGTGAAACCAAGTCAACAGAGCCACTGTTTTTTTATGATTAACAATTTCTTCCGAGCTCATACCTGCATTATTTAGAGTTTTTACATGCTGAAACCATTCTTTAGTTTTGGCATCAAAGGCTTTAATGTGATTTAAATCAGCAAGCGCCTTATGACCAGGTACAACCAAGGTATCTTCATTAGCTAGGTCTAAGACAAGATCAAATATTACGCGATGTCCTTGATAACCCATAACGCCAATATTTGGACCCCAACTGGTAGCATGGTTGTCGCCAGTAAAAACCGCATTATTATTTTTCATGTGAACGATAACATCATTCCAAGTATGAGATTTAACATGATACAAGGTGAATACTTCACCGTTAGCACTGAAAGTCATTTTATCTTTAAACTGAATATCTCTGCTCGCACCTTGGTATCCGGTATGTTTTAGGTAATCTGGGTAAATAATAGTGGCACCAATAGCGACAAAATCTTCATTCCCTCCCCTGTGGTCTCTATGATCATGAGTATTAATGACATATTTAATCGGCTTATCTGAAATCTTGCGAATTTCTTCTATCAACAGCTTACCTTTGCCGACATTCATTGAGTCGATTAAGACTATGCCATCTTCACCGATACTCATGCCAACATTCGCACCCAGGCCGTTGCCCCCATGTAATACCCAAAAGTTATCATTAATTTTGGTTGTGGTTATTTTCGGTTCTTCTTCGGCTAAACTAGTAGTTGAGCTTAGTATCATCCCTATAAACAGTAGGCTTAGTGATAAAAATTTATACATGTTTCTTTCCTTTAGTAATGTTATTAGCTAGATGAGTTTTCAGTTTTTGACCACTGACCAGTCAACCTATCTTGGTAATGTGTCTTTTTCGGAAATGACGCTTTGACCGCAGTAATATCTCCAGCCTTATTACGTGAAAAAGAAATGTGCTCGCCGTAAAAGGTCATAGACTCAAACTGGTCTTGGGCGATTGGTTTAAGCCAGCTGATGAAACTATTTTTCTGCTTAGCAACTAAACGACCAGCAAGGATCTCTACTTGGATATCTTCTTTATCAGCGAGTTGATAGCTACCTACATAATCTTGCATTTGAGTTGCTGTTAGTTTTATTGAATTATCCATTTCAAAACGAATAAGTCCGTTAATGCTGCTTTGGTAGAATTTGCTATGATGTTCTGGGTTGTTGTCTAAATTAAGTTTGTTCACGAAGTTAAGCGCGAGTTGATCTGTACTCATCTCTTTAGCGCTTTTCCCTTCTTGATATAAGCTCTTGATTCGATCAAACCAGGCTTTGTAGGTAGTTCGATAGGCTATTAGCTCTTGTTTATTACGCAATGTTTTACCGTGAGCAGGTACCACTATGGTATTGTTATCAAGCTTTGTTAATGCCTTCTCTCCCCAAGTATTAAAGCTCTCCAAGCCAAACATGCCTAAGTAAGTTAGGTAATTTGGCTTGTAGTTTTCACCGACAAATAGCACATTACTGTTTTTTAGATAAACAATACCATCGTCAAATGTATGTGAAATCATGTGTTCAATTTCAATCACTTCATTGCCTAGGTTTAATTCAAAACTTTTTTCAAAGCTAATCGAGTTACTTTTAGGGTATTGGCTTTCAAATTCACCGCTGTATATCGCGTTTTTTTGCGTGATTATAGTAGCGCCACGTTCGGCAAAGAAATTATTACCACCGCTATGGTCGCCATGAGAGTGCATGTTAATAACATATTTAATGGGCTTATCTGTAATGGATTTAACCGCAGCTAAAATTTTGTTATTTGAATCTTTATATTCGCCGTAACCAGATTCTATAAGTACAACATATTCTTTCCCAACGACAACCCCTACATTTAGGTGCAAGTTATAGACGTTATCTTTCACCTTAGTGATTGATAAAAACTCAGGTTCTTCGGCCTTAGCGAAATTTGAACTAAACATTAAAATTGCCGCTAATAGCATTAAATAGACTTTTTTCATCCGGGTATTGTTCTCCGTTAATTATTTCTTAGCTTCATTTTCATCACTTAGCTGAGCAACTCAATGTAGCGAGCCTGATAAAAAGCTACAGAAAAGCTGATGGCATAAATATCAACAAGTTAGAAGAGAATTTTTCTGATGATTTATTATATAAATTAATAGTATTGCTATTCACATTGAGCAATTGATGGGATTTATAAACGATTGAAGGTTTTAGATAGCGTAAATATTTTGGATAGGTATACTGCGCTTTTAGCTTTTATTAAGTTATCGCTTTTAGGGGAAGTTTAGTGATTGAGTTTTATGTCGGTAACTACCGCATTGATATGGCACGTTCACAAATTGTTGCTCAAGACGATATTCTTTCTATGGAGCCAAAGGTACTGCAAGTTTTACTTATACTTGCGGAAAATCAAGGGCAGGTCGTTCCCCATGATTTGATATTAAATAAAGTATGGCCCGGCACTGTTGTCGGCTCTAATGCTATTCAACGCTGCATTGCTCAGTTACGAAAAGCCTTTAATGATGATGCTAAAACACAAAGAGTGATTTCAACCCACCCTAAAGTGGGTTACAGCTTGCTCATTGATGTTAATTGGCAGACAGAACTGGCAAACATCAATCAACAAGAAAAATCAGCAAAGCAAGAAACAGAGCACGCTTTAGTAAATAACACTTTTATTTCTCAGCATTGGATATTAATTTCAGCGGTAATATTAATCATTATTGCATTATTTACCTACCAAGAACTGATTTCAGTTGACAAGCTTAATATTGCTAAACTTACTCCTTTAACGGCAACAGATAACAAAGAGCTACAACCGAGTTATTCCCCTGATGGACGTTACATTGCCTTTCAGCGTTATGCTGGTACTTGTGAAAATCAGCTGTGGGCAAAGGATACACTAGATAACAAAGAGTACTTATTAACCGAAGAAGTGGGCATATACGGTACACCCAGGTGGTCACCTGATGGTTCGCAAATAATATTTTCAAGTGTGACCCATTGTAGTCAACATCAGGTATTAGAAGGCTGTGAGGAGCTGAGGGCATTATCTTTTGCTCTGGCTAAATCGTCACCACAAGCGACCAGAGAAATATTGAGTTGTGAAAATAAGGATTATCATTCTCCCGTATGGTTGGATAATGAAAGTATTGCCTTTTTTAGTAGAGAGCGTGATCAAGACAGCCTCTTAAGCATGACATTAACCGACAATAAAATAAGCACACTTTATACTCCTCAAAATGAATCGCTTTATTCGTTAGATTATTCAAGTCACTTAAATTTACTGGCTTTGTCGCAATTTGATGAAGTGCATAATTTTAGTTTAGTGCTTGTTGACCCAGTAACAACTGAGACGACAATTACTGCGTTAAAACCTGATGAGATGCATAAACACAATAAGTATTGGCACTTAAGCTGGCATCCTAGTCAAGAAAGCTTGATTACTTCTGCGGGAAAATCTCTTTATACCGTAGATCTCGACGGCCAGTTAACCGAATATAATTTCCCTGCTATGCAAAATATCTATGGTCCGAGATATCATCCGCAAGCCCATAGCATAGTAGCAGCAATGGGCACGTTTGATCCTGATATTGGACAATTAAGCTGGAGCCAAATTCAAGGCTCACAAGAGCCAAGTAATATAGTGACAAAGCAGCAGATATTTGCGCGCAGCACGGTTAATGAGCATGACGCGAAATATCAACCTAAGGGCAAGCACATTGCTTTCATATCAAACCGAGGTGGCAGTGGCCAAGTATGGTTGTTAAACTCGACTGATACGAGCAGCCCCCCAAATCAATTAAGTTATTTTCCTGTGGATAAAGAAGCAAACAGCTTTGTTTGGTCGCCAGATGGTCGTTTAATTATTGTTAATTCCGGTAGGGGATTAAATTTACTTGAACTTAACGGCGAACTTACCCCAATAAAAATGCCTTTCGATGTTGTAGATATCTATCACAGCGTTGGTGAAAGCCAACTATTACTCAAAGTTATTGAGAACAATCAATACGCGATCAAACTGTTTAACTTTGACAGTCACGATCAGGAAACCCTTTACATAGGTGCTAGTCAAAAAGCACTACTAACGGATAAGGGTGACTTATTTATCATTGATGACAAATTAGGATTGAAGCAAATAGTTGATGATTCGTTATTGCCTGTAGCAGACTTTCAAAAAACTAAAGCGTTCTCTTTATTCCAAGGGGAAAACAACAACATTTTAGTTACCGACAGCCTAGGTAAGCTTTGGAAATTTGATGTTAATTCGTCTTCCAGATCCTTGTATTTAGCCCCCGAAAAACACATGGGAAGAGTTAGCGATATCTTGCTTGATAATAAAACCCTACTATTTTCGAAAATGGTATCCGTTAAAAAAGAAATTGTACTGCTTCACTAGCGCTACATAAACACGAAGTAGTGGTGTGTTTATGCAATAAATCATGATTGAAATAGCGAGTGATAGTTCGAGGTTATGTGCCTAGACGCGTCACTTTGCTGTGTTCGTAACTTGATTTGAAAGGATTTTAGAATACCGTTTGAACTATTTTAAATAGATCAAACGGTTACTAAATTAGTCGAGTTGACCACATAAGTCAGCTCGATACACGACCATAACACTCTGATCTATTTGATTTTGCACAAGACCACTTTACATTAACAACAGACTCCCTTTCACTTTAGCCCCCCAAATTGAGATAGGTGCTAATCATCATGCTTACCTGATATAGTATTAGTTAGCTACTGACAATAGTCCGCTCTGCAACCAAAAACAGGTATTCAATATTAACTGAATTTAAAATCGACAAAATTAAAATTTAGACTAATATTAAATTGCACCAAGATCATATAGTTAGAATAGTAAAAATAACTGTCGATTATAGAATAGGCTTTCTATTATCAAAATGAGATTTGAGACACAACAAACATCCTAAGCATTGCCTGGTACACGGAGAGAACCATGAATCCCCTTACTTTTCTTTCCGGCAACTATTTACCATTATTGATAGTCAAAAGTGCGTCAAACTAAATAACAAAGGTCGGAGTAAAGCTCAATAATGTTCAATTTAAACTCTCTATCAAAACAAATTGGTTTTGGCTATGCACTCATTTTGTCGATATTTGTCATTTCGCTAATATTGACGCTAAAGCAGTTAGAAAGCATTGAAGCATCGAGTGACAAAATAAAAAGCTTGAGAAGCCCAACCGCAAGATCAAGCTTAATGTTACTCAATGGCATTAACCATTCGCTAGCGGCACTTAGAGGTTGGATGCTTATAGGGTATGAGGAGGGAGGTGAAAAATTTAAGCGTGAGAGAAAAAAGGCATGGAATGAAGAAATAACTAAATCAATTGATGAAATGGATCTTCTTTCCGCCCATTGGACAAATCCTGAAAACATTAAACATCTCAGAGCGATAAAATCCTCATTAAAAGACTTTGAAAGTTATCAAAATCAAATAGAAATAATTGCTAATTCTGACCAAAATAGAAAAGCGTCTGAAATTCTATTTACTGAAGCGGAGCCTAAGGCTGCGGTTTTGATGGCTGAAGTCACCGCAATGATTGAACTTGAGAAAATGCGAGGTTCTAGTCCTGCTCGAAAGAATATTTTAGCTATTTTGGCAGATATTCGCGGAAGTTTTGCCTTATGTATTGCTAATATACGAGCATTTATACTTTCAGGTGATGACAAATTCAAAGTTAAATTTGAACAGCAATGGAAAATAAATAATTATAATTTTTCACAGCTTTCACTTAATAAAGATCATCTTAATAAAAAACAGTTATTAGCTTATGAAAATGTTAGTCGTGTTAGGGCTGATTTCTCTTCTTTTCCGAAGAAAATGTTTGAAATTAGAGGCGCTAAAAACTGGAACCAGGCTAAATTTTTACTCAAGAGTAAGGCGGCACCGTTAGCTTTTGAAATAAAAAATACGCTAAGGAAAATGGTTGAAAATCAAAATGAATTACAGGCACAAGAGTATATTAAAACTCAAAATCAGTTTGAAGAGTTAAAATGGTTGCTCATTGCTTTACTGTTAATTGGTTCAATAAGTTCTATTTTTGTTGGGCTAAAGTTTATTCAACGAATTAAAGTTCCACTGAACGATATTATAGACATTATTAAAGGCATGAGTAAGGGCCAGCTTAACCTTAACTTTAAAGAAAGCCATGTTGAAGAGATTCACTTGTTGAGTGAATCTGTGCAATTAATGAAAGATAACCTGTTAGAACGAAATATAGCGCTAGAAGGAGAGAAAAATAGGCTAGAAGAAGAAGATTGGATTAAAACTAGTTTAACGAATATTTTAGAGAATTTACCAGCGCATACCGAACTTAAACATTTTTCCTATGAATTATTAAACAAGCTTATACCTGAAATCAATGGCTTGGTGGGAGTGTTTTATATAAAACATGACAATGACAATGACAATGACAATGACAATGACAATGTTATGTCCGAAAATCATAATGACAATGCTAAGTTAACGTTAATTGGCTCATACGCATGCTCAATTGATGATAAAAATAAGCCCAACACAATCAACTTAGGCGAGGGACTGGCAGGGCAATGTGCTTTAACGCAAAAAATTATGTATGTTTCTGACATACCTGATGATTATCTTTCGATAAATTCATCTATTAGAAAAATAACAACAAAACATATCGCTTTACTGCCTATCTCCTTTGAAGAAGAAATATTAGGGGTAATAGAAATTGGTTCTCTTGAAAAATTTTCTAGCGCTCACAAAAATCTTCTTGATCAAGTTATTAAAAATGCGGGCATTATTTTAAAAGCGGTTTTAGGCCGTATTGAAACAGAAAAGCTATTAAGGTTTTTAAATACTCAAAATCAATCACTCAATGAACATACTGAGAGTTTGGTAAAAGCTAGAAAACTTGCCGAATCTGCCAACAAAGACTTGGCAGCACAAAAAACCGCCATGGATCAGCATTCTCTCGTTTCTATAACTGATATTAAAGGTATTATTACCTACGCTAATGATAGGTTCTGCGCCGTTAGTGGTTATAGCAGAGCAGAACTTATTGGACAGAACCACCGTCTGCTCAACTCTGAAAACCAACCAAAAAACTATTGGCGTGATATGTTCCTAACAGTTTCAAAAGGAGGTGTCTGGCACGATGAAGTGTGTAACATAGCTAAAGATGGTCGTACTTACTGGGTGGATACTACTATTGTACCACTTTACGATAGTGAAAATAAATTGAGTGGCTATACCTCCATCCGTACAGATATTTCTTCGCAAAAAGAGATTATAATTAGTTTAGATGAAGCAAGAAAACAAGCCGATGTTGCTAATAAAGATTTGGCGGCTCAGAAAACTGCCATGGATCAACATTCACTCGTTTCTGTAACCGATATAAAAGGCATTATTACTTATGCTAATGATCGATTTTGCGCTGTTAGTGGCTATAGCAGAGAAGAACTTATTGGAAAAAATCACCGGTTACTTAACTCTAATAGCCAATCGAAAAACTATTGGCGCGATATGTTTATTAAGGTTTCTAAGGGCGATTACTGGCACGATGAAGTATGTAACAAAGCTAAAGATGGCCATCTTTATTGGGTGGATACTACTATCGTGCCGCTTTACGATGGTGAAAATAAATTAACTGGTTATACCTCGATTCGTACAGATATTTCCCCGCAAAAAGAAATTATCACCCGTTTGGATGAAGCAAAAAAACAAGCTGATGTTGCTATTAAAGATTTGGCAGCACAAAAAACCGCCATGGATCAGCATTCTCTCGTCTCTGTAACAGATATTAGAGGTATTATTACCTACGCTAATGATAGGTTCTGCGCCGTTAGTGGCTATAGCAGAGCAGAACTTATTGGACAAAACCACCGTCTGCTCAACTCTGAAAACCAACCAAAAAACTATTGGCGTGATATGTTCCTAACAGTTTCTCAGGGTAATTTTTGGCATGATGAAGTGTGTAACAAAGCTAAAGATGGCCATCTTTATTGGGTAGATACTACCATTGCTCCACTTTTTGATAGTGACAATAAATTGAGTGGTTACACTTCCATCCGTACAGATATTTCCCCGCAAAAAGAAATTATCACCCGTTTGGATGAAGCAAAAAAACAAGCTGATGTTGCTAATGAATCAAAAACTGATTTCTTGGCAAACATGAGTCACGAAATTCGTACACCGATGAATGGAGTAATAGGCATGACTAACCTATTACTCGATACAGAGTTAAACCAAGAACAACACAACTTCGCAAAAACAGTAAAAAACAGTGCGGAATCACTATTGACCATTATCAACGATATCCTTGATTTCTCTAAAGTAGAAGCCGGAATGTTGGATCTAGAACCGCTTGAGTTCGATTTAGAACATCTGCTACATGAGCTTGGTAGTAACATTGCTTTTCGTGCCCATGAGAAAGGTCTTGAATTAATTTGTCCGGCTAACGTTATGGAACACCAAAGCTTTATTGCCGACCCCGGACGTATCCGTCAGATTCTCACTAACTTGATAGGTAACGCGATTAAATTTACTGAGCAGGGAGAAGTCGCTGTGTATTGCAAGGTACAAGAGCGGACCGAGCAACAGACTCAGTTACTTTTTGAGATTACTGATACTGGCATTGGCCTTTCTGAAGAGCAGCAGAATAAGCTCTTTGAACGATTCAGCCAAGCCGATGGCTCTACCACTCGTAAATATGGAGGAACAGGATTAGGATTGTCTATCAGTAAACAATTAGTAGAATTGATGGAAGGTGAAATAGGGGTTAAAACGAATAAATACAAAGGTTCAACCTTCTGGTTTACTCTTAAGCTTGCCAATGCGAGCAATCAACTTCCGGATTACATAACGGATAATTTGCATAACCAGAAAATTTTAGTGGTGGATGACAACGCGACTAACCGTACCTTAATAGGGCACATACTTAAAAACTGGCAGGTAGAACATGCTTTAGTCGAAAGTGGTGAGCAGGCACTAAAAAAACTTACTGAGGGTGTTTCACAAGGGAGTCCCTACAATATTGCAATACTCGACATGCAAATGCCAGAAATGGATGGACTCCAGTTAGGAGCTGAGATTAAAAATGATATTAGCTTGTCGGCTACTCATCTAGTAATGTTAACTTCTCAAGGACTACGTGGTGATATGGAAAAATTGAAAGTAGCGGGCTTTGGTGGCTATTTGAGTAAACCTATCGATCAATCCGTGTTATATTATACTTTGATAAAAGTAGCAGGCGTTAATAGCGCAGATAAACAACTAGTCACAGCATTTACTCCGCGTGAATTACCTCAATTCAAAGCCCGGGTGCTGGTGGTGGAAGATAATGCTATTAACCAGAAAGTCGCGCAAGGCTTACTGAAGAAATTTGGCATACAGGCAGATTTGGCAGGCAATGGCGAAGAAGCTTTGCACGCGCTAAAGAGCCTACCCTATGATCTCGTTTTCATGGACTGCCAAATGCCGGTAATGGATGGATATGAGGCTTCTCGCCAGATACGTGCTCTAAAGTCTGATGTACTCAATAGGTCGGTGCCTATCGTCGCTATGACTGCTAACACTATGCAAGGTGATCGTGAAAAGTGCCTTTCTGTAGGGATGAGTGACTTTATTTCGAAACCAGTGAACCCTATTAAGTTGCAAGAGGCGCTGCGGGAGTGGCTACCCAAATGTTGTTCTGATGTGACCAAACCAAAAGTTTCCATGGTCTTGGAAGACAACAATTAATTAGGTCATACCTTGCCAGTAGTTGTTATGAAATGACAATAGCGTGAATACTCTCTCGGGTTACTTTTTCTTGGCGTACATAGTGTTACAAAGACTTGTTTCCGCTTACATATCAATAGTGCAGTTAATATTGAGTTACTTCGCCTACTAAACTTGGTCTTCTTTGTCGCATTAGTTAGCATTCTAAAACAGTCAACACTAGCATCAATCTCCCTGCAGCTGACCTAGCTTATACTTCGACTTTGTAAAGAGTGAGTATAGACGCTCTGATGCAATGCGAGCCTTTAGGTCTTCATAAACTTACATACTAGCCAATGCAAGTTTTTACATTAGTTTTGCTATCTATCAACTATAGGCTGATGATAGAAAGTAGGTTAATTGATGTGCCCAATTCTTACTATCAATCGATAAGAAAAATACAGCTAATGATAGGTAATCAGTGATCATTGCTACTCGAAAATTCACTGATAATTATTCAACAGTTTATTTGAGGTCTCCCCTGTACTTACGGTATTAACATGACTGAAAATATTATATATATTTCGAGTTTCATCCATAGTTCATTATGGCCTTTGAAGAAAAGTTAATACGAACGGTGTGTCTAGACATCAGATATTTAGTAGGGCCAATAATTTTAGAAATAAAAAAACCTCTACATTGCTGTAGAGGTTTTTATTTGAAATAAGTGAGTTGACACTATAAGCCGGGTTTTGTATCTCTTCTTGCGAAGAGTGACAATCATTCGTCTAGGCCTTAAATCGCTCTAAGGCTCAAGCAACCTACCCGGTTTCCACGCGAGCCACGCGTTTACTATTGAAAGTAATGAAACCCTATTTGGTCTTGCTCCGGGTGGAGTTTACCCTGCAATTACTGTTACCAGCAATCCGGTGCGCTCTTACCGCACCCTTTCAGCCTTACCTGTGAAGTTCCTAAGAACAACCATCGGCGGTCTTCTCTCTGCTGCACTTGTCGTCGGCTCACGCCGCCCAGGCGTTACCTGGCACCCTGCTCATTGGAGCCCGGACTTTCCTCCCCCCTATCCGTATATTTCTTATTAAAATAAGAGATGCAAGGATAAAGCAGCGATTGTCTGGTCAACTCGGCGCGCAGTTTACCCTAATTTTCAGGGTTAGCCAATTGATAATATCTTTAGTTAGGGTTATTAATAGATAAAATGAAGAGTTCGCTAAATTGTCATTTCTTTTACCTATAGAAGATTAAACCGAATAAAGACAAGGAAACATTTGTCTATTAAGTGTCTACCCCCTTCAATTAGCTTTAGACACTTTGAGTAACGATTTGGTAAGTTGTGGAACAATTCCTTTGTACTTTTTATGAATAAAATGAAAAAGCTCCTGTTTTTCAATGGGGTCAATTGAACGGACGATATCATTGAACTCACTATTATGAATTATATTTTTGACAAGTGGTTCAGGGATCACAACAATATCAACCTGACTTCTTTTAAGAAGATTAAATGCCTGCTCGGTTGTGGTTACCTCTAAATAATCGATACGATTAAATTCAAGTGCTTGAGTATGTGAAATAATACCCCTGATAATAGCGACTTTATAGGGTTTTAAATCACGCCAATGATTGAAGTTAGCATTATTTTTGTACCCATAAAGATAAGAGGGTACTATTTTTACAACCACTGGAATGCGGATATGATCAGGTAAAAGTTTTTCAGCCGCTTTGACTCTAGCTAGCTCGCCATCAATGCTCTGACCTTTTCGCACTTCAATTAATGAGCGTTTTGCCGGCATTTGGTAAATTTTTACTTGGTAACCAATATTACGATAAGCCAGAGATACCATTTCATAAATTTCTTTCACTTCATCAATTTGATGCAATGTTGAAATAAACAAAACTTTATCAGTACTTTTGGCGAACACTTTGCCATAGAAAAAAGGTAAGAGTGATACAAAAATAAGCAAAATACAGATATTTATTTGTTTCTTGTTTACTAACATGTTCAGGTTACCCACAGGTACAGAATCACTAAAATAGCGCTACTTTAACAAAAGTGCGATTTCATATAAGGCGTTCTTTTTTACACCATAGATTTCAGCAGTAATAGCACAAGCGGTTTTAGGCTTCATTTCGGCAAGTAATAATTTTAATGTTGCAATGGCTTTTGCCGGGATTTCGTTAGCGTCAACTTTATGCCCTTCGATGATTAAGACCATTTCACCTTTAAGTTGATTTGGATCTTCTTGTAACCAAGCCAATAAATTAGCAGCTGTATCTGAATGAACCGTTTCGAAAGTTTTTGTTAATTCACGGGCAATAACCACATAACGCTCACCACCGAGTACTTTAACAATGTCTTCGACGGTATCAATAGCGCGACGCGGCGCATCATAAAAAACCATAGTACGCGGCTCTTCAAGTAAATTTGCTAAGGTCGATTGTCTTGCTCCAGCCTTTGATGGAAGGAAGCCTTCAAAAGAAAAACGATCTGTTGGTAACCCCGCAACAGATAATGCAGCAATAGCCGCACACGCACCTGGCACAGGAGAAACACTTAAACCTAACTGCCGGCAATGTCGCACTAAATGAAAACCAGGATCGCTAATCAAGGGGGTTCCTGCATCAGAAACTAGTGCAAGGCTCTTCCCCTCTTGCAAGAGAGTTGCAATGTATTCTTGACGTTGGCGCTCATTATGGTCATGCATAGACAACGTTTTATTCTTTATTGAATATGCCGAAAGTAATCTTTGGGTATGGCGAGTATCTTCACAAGCAATAATATCAACCTGAGTTAACACCTCTATAGCGCGCTGACTAAGATCTGATAAATTCCCAATAGGAGTTGCTACAATGTAAAGTGTGCCTGGTTCGACAAATACTGACGACATAATGAATACTTAAGTTGTGACTGATGGAGATGAAGTTTATTATAAACCTAACTAATAAAGCACGGATTTATCGC
>Ga0209291_1002843_pt1 | contig 13497 bp, 14 predicted proteins | sample GOMGulsemesocosm_FD_184633 | JGI IMG/M metagenome (GOLD analysis project Ga0209291, IMG submission 184633) | Methane-oxidizing microbial communities from mesocosms in the Gulf of Mexico - GOM9B Gulf of Mexico (SPAdes) (version 2) | ecosystem: Environmental > Aquatic > Marine > Cold seeps...
CGTTGCAGGGGTGTAGTTCCAATTGGTAGAACAGCGGTCTCCAAAACCGATGGTTGGGAGTTCGAGTCTCTCCACCCCTGCCATTTTATTTTATGTTATTACGATAAAGTAAATTATCCATCTTATATTTTGAAACAATTCTCAATATCTATTTATATCCCTACGAAGCTAATTTCATCTCCAAAAATAATAAAATCATCTGGCATTAATCTATTATTATGTTTTTCAGAAACCCAAGTTGAAAAAAACTAAAAGAACAGATAGTTTTCAATCGATTGATTTGGTATTCCCCTAAAACTCTGTCATCATATATTTTTCATTATTCGTATTACTACTTCTCTATAAACTTATGGCCATTACCAAAAGACAATTCTCACAACTGCAAGCAATGGGTATTGACCTTTGGCAGTTAAAACAAACCGGTAATGAAGTTATTACGGATAAGGCTGAACACCTCGACATAGAGTTAGTTTCCTTACTGAAAACCCCTTTTTTTCTTGATGTTATCACTAGCTTAGAGCTATCTGTTGGGGAAGTTAGTTGTCAGGATAATAAATTATCACTTGGTTTACTGACTTGGTATTTTAGTACGAATGAAGAAATATTAATTAATGAACATAATCACTTAGTAACACCGTCGCTAAGTACCTTAAAAAAATCGCCGCTACTTAAACGTACCTTATGGCAAAAACTGCAAGAGCTTTCTCCTTCATGACTTTCAGCTTTCATAAAATATCAGTAAACGACATAAACACGCTAATGCCCATTGAAAATGCTTGCCATTCTCACCCTTGGAATGAGAAAACATTTACCAGTTGTATTGGTGGCCGATATTTTGGTGATGTCTTGAAAGTGGAGGATAAACTGGTTGGTTTTTACATTGGTGAACATGTTGTTGGTGAAGCAACTTTGATGGATATTTGTGTTTCACCAGATCAGCAAGGTAACAGTTACGGAAAAATGTTACTCGAGCATTTTTTTGAGCAAGCAAAATCGTTAAATAATAACGTTATTTGGCTAGAAGTTAGAGCAAAAAATATCAGTGCTCAAATGATGTATATTAACAGCGGATTTGTCGAGACCGGTCGTCGTACCGGTTATTACCCAAGTGCAAATGGCTTTGGTTATGAAGACGCTATTGTGATGAAAAAGACATTTTAAGTTTACTTTTAGTTTAGCTTTCCTGAACGCCGATTACATTTATAAACATACTGTTACTTGATGGTACTAGTTATTGAAAGTTCTATTATCTACTATCTAATCTCGCATTGACTATTAAGCAAGGATTAGGGATATGTTACAAAGCAAAAAATTAATAACTGACAGTCGTGTGAACAATGAAGACTTGGTTAATGTAGTGATGAGCCAAGCTTTGGAACAAATAATTAAACTAACAGGCGTAAATAAAGCGCATGCATTGGCCTTAATGACAGAACAGTTATCTCCTGAAGACTCACATCAAGTCACGCTATGCCAGCCGATTATCGAGCAAGAAGAAAGTCTATTTATTCATCACCTCTTTAATTAGGTCTGCGCTACTCTTTTTCAATGTTCAAAAAACCTTACCCTTTCGCGCCATTATTACCCACAATAAAAAAACCTCTTCAATCGTACAATCAAAGAGGTCTTAATGTTTAGCTTACCGGTTAAAATAACCCTGTGAACTTTATTACCAGTTATCGACGTCTTTCATATCAGGTAATTCATGCGCAATACCTTTATGGCAATCAATACAGGTTTTTTCACCTGATGCCAATGCACTTGAATGCATTTTAACACTACGGTTACCTTGCTCTGAGAAATCCATGTATTCAAAGTTATGACAGTTACGACATTCCAATGAGTCATTGGCTTTCATACGTTTCCATTCACGCTCAGCCATCGAACGACGGTGATCGGTAAACTTCTCTCTGCTGTCAATTAAACCAGTAAGCATGCCCCACACTTCTTTACTCGCGGCAATTTTACGAACGATTTTATGCGTCCATTTTTTTGGAACATGACAATCAGGACACGTTGCACGAACACCTGAACGGTTAGCATAATGAATGGTTTCTTTGTACTCTTCATATACGTTATCTTCCATTTCATGACAACTAATACAGAATTCTTCAGTATTAGTCACTTCTAAAGCAGTGTTGAAACCACCCCAAAAGACAACACCGCCAGCAAAACCGATAGCTAAAATAAGCCATAAAGCTGCGTTACTTGGTGATTTTAGATATCCCCATAAGCTTTTTATTTTTGATTCTTTTGTCATTTTCATCCCCTTAATTACGCTTAGCTAAAATCATTATTTACTCATTACCTAACGATTCAACCGGCTTAAAGGTATTTTCAACCAACTCTGGTGCGTCAGCTTGAGTGACATGACATTGAGAACAAAAGTAGCGACGAGGTGAAACTTCTGACAATGTCTTACCGTCACGGGTTTCAAAATGCGTTAAGCTAATTTTGGTAGCGCCAGTTTCTCTCGCATACTTCCAGCCATGACAAGTTAAACACTTATTGCTGTCTTTATTAACCCGATAGCCACGAATTTGATGTGGTACCACAGGTGGTTGATGTACATAGTTACGTTTAATCGGGTTTTTGTCTTTAATCACACGCTTAAGCGCTTCTGCATCTTTTGTTTTATCAATAGTAGTAATACCACGGATAGTCTCTAACCCGCCTCTTGTTACTTCTTGATCTGCTTGTACAATTACTGATAAGGCCAAACTAGCCGTTATCATTATTAATGGTAATAATTTCATTTTTTACCTCTACTAAATAAGGTTATATAAATCTAATCGGCGCTAAACAGTTACTTTTTTCACTTTAACTGCACATTTTTTGAAGTCAGTTTGTTTAGATAAAGGATCTGTAGCATCTAAGGTTAATTTATTAACCAGTTGTTTTGCATCGAACCAAGGCATGAAGACTAAACCTTTTGGTGGCCTGTTACGTCCACGAGTTTCCACTCTAGACTTAACTTCACCACGACGAGACTCAATAAGAACTTCATCGCCACGACGTAAACCTCGTGCTTTAGCATCGTCTGGGTGAATAAATAACACCGCATCTGGGAATGCTTTATGAAGTTCTGGTACACGAGATGTCATAGAGCCTGAATGCCAATGTTCAAGTACACGACCAGTACTTAACCATAAGTTATACTCATCATCTGGCGACTCTGCAGCAGGCTCATAAGGCAAGGCAAATATAATCGCTTTCTTGTCTTTTTTACCGTAGAACTGAACTTCACTACCTTTTTCTACATAAGGATCGTGCCCTTCACGGTAACGCCACTTGGTTTCTTTACCGTTAACTACTGGCCAGCGTAGACCTCGTTCTTCATGATAACGATCAAACGGCGCTAAATCGTGACCATGACCTCGACCAAATTCTGCATACTCTTCGAATAAACCTTTTTGAATGTAGTAACCGAAATAATCACCTTCAAAGTTAGTATCACCTTTAGATTCACTCATTGGGAACTTATTTACATTGCCATTTTCAAAAAGTACGTCATACATGGTTTTGCCACGATACTCTGGATTTTTAGCAAGCAGTTCTTCTGGCCATACTTCTTCAATTTTAAAGCGCTTAGAAAACTCAACAAGTTGCCATAAGTCTGAACGGGCTTCACCTGGCGGATTAACCTGTTGATGCCAGAATTGAGTACGACGCTCTGCATTACCATAAGCGCCTTCTTTCTCTACCCACATTGCGGTCGGTAAGATCAAATCAGCCGCTTGTGCAGTTACTGTTGGGTATGGGTCAGAAACAACAATAAAGTTGTCAGGGTTACGGTAACCAGGAATTGCTTCTTCATTAATATTCGGTGCCGCTTGCATGTTGTTATTACACATCGACCAGTACGCGTTTAACTTGCCGTCATTAAGCATACGGTTTTGCAAAACTGCATGGTAACCCGGTTTTGGTGGAATTGTACCTTCTGGTAATTTCCAAATTTTTTCGGCAATTTTTCTATGTTTAGGATTTTTCACCACTAAATCAGCTGGTAAGCGATGAGAGAAAGTTCCAACTTCACGTGCAGTACCACACGCTGAAGGTTGGCCAGTTAAAGAGAATGGACTATTACCCGGTTCTGAGATTTTACCTGTTAATAAATGTACGTTATACATTAAGTTGTTTGCCCAAACACCACGAGTATGTTGGTTAAAGCCCATAGTCCAAAATGAAGTCACTTTCACTTTTGGATCAGCGTAAAGTTTAGCTAGTGTTAATAATTTAGCTTCAGAAACTCCTGAAAGTTTTGATGTATGCTCAATAGTATAAGTACTAACGAACTTAGCAAAATCGTCAAAACTCATTGGTTTTGAAGCGCCGCTATCAGGATTTTTAGCCGCCTTTTGTAATGGATGAGACTCGCGTAAGCCATAACCAATATCAGTAACACCTTCACGAATATTAACGTGTTTTTTCAAGAAATCTTCGTTAACAGCATCATTTTGAATAATATAATTAGCAATAAAGTTTAATATCGCTAAATCAGTTTGTGGCGTAAATATCATGCCGTTATCAGCAAGCTCAAAACTACGATGCTTGTAAGTTGATAATACGTTTACTCTGACATGAGGATGACTTAAACGACGATCTGTTAAACGCGACCATAAAATTGGGTGCATTTCTGCCATGTTTGAACCCCAAAGCACAAACGCATCAGCAGCTTCTAAATCGTCATAACAGCCCATAGGTTCGTCGATACCAAAGGTACGCATAAAACCACCAACCGCTGATGCCATACAATGGCGAGCATTAGGGTCGATATTATTACTTAAAAAACCAGCTTTCATGAGTTTAGAAGCGGCATAACCTTCCCAAACAGTCCACTGACCAGAGCCGAACATGCCAACAGAAGTCGGTCCTTTCTTCTTTATGGCTGCTTTAAACTTATCAGCCATAACATCAAAAGCTTTGTCCCAACTAACTGGCGTAAACTCACCTTCTTTAGCATATACACCGTCTTTCATCCGCAATAACGGCTGAGTTAACCTGTCTTTTCCGTACATGATTTTTGATAAAAAGTAGCCTTTAATACAGTTAAGGCCCTTGTTAACTTCTGCTTGAGGGTCACCTTGGGTGGCAACCACTTTTCCTTCTTGTGTTCCAACAAGTACACTACAACCTGTGCCACAAAAACGACATGGGGCTTTATCCCATTTAATGGTCGTATCTGAAGATTTAGTGATCAAGTTCGAAGCTGAAGTCGGTACTGCAATACCTGCAGCTACAGCTGTTGCTGCAATCGCGTTTGCTTTTATAAAATCACGTCTTGTTAATGTCATACCTTTATCCCCTGATGTTGTGGAAGCCCATAATCATTATGATGAAATATCAATGATGATGAGATCACACCCGGTAATTTACTCATATCTGTTATGGTGTTAATAAGGCCTTTGCCTTTTTCACCTCTATTTAAATCGTTTTCTTCTACGGTAACGACCATAGATCCGCTGTCTGCTATTTCATGAACTTCAGCGCCAGGGAACTCCCCTAGTTGTTTAGCAATATTTGTTACATTACTTGGCTGGGCGACAAAAAGTACACCCGCAATATTGATGGGTTCTTCTTCTAATAGGTTAATCACTATTATTCTCCTACAGGTTTAACACCTAACATTTTTAAAATGGCGATAGCGACTAACGCGGTACCGGCAAAACCTGCTAGAAAAATAACAGGCATAGATGAATAGCCTAATATGTTCCAAATCATTTGTTCAAGAGCACTCATGTAACTCTCCTAGTAGTATTTGTAGGTTGTTCACCCACAGCATTTTTGGGTTTTAATTGAATGGATGATTGCGGGCAAACTGCAACACAGGCACCACAATTCGTACAATCACTTAATGTAATATGAGGTTGCGCTACAGATGACTTTATATACTTAAAAGAAATAGCTTCAGCTTCACAACTATCTTGACAACTTTGACAAACAATATTATTAGCAGCTAAACAATCGCCTTTAATTGAAATATCACTATCCCAAGCATTCTCTGAAGCAATTTCTCCAACTTTAACAAAAAGGGTTTGTTCACAGCTTTCTACGCATTCTTGACAAAATGTACATTCCCCTTGCAAAAAATCAACTTCAGGGAAACCACCATCACCTTTTACAATAATATTTTCAGGACATGAGGTTAAACACTCACCGCATTGAGTACAGCCGTCGATAAATGTGGTTTCATTAATTACCCATGGCAACCTTATTGCGGCAGCTGTTGTTAATTTTTTTGCTTTAAAAAAATTTCTTCTGGTTAAATCAACCATGTTGGCCTGTTATTTTTTGTCATTTTTTAGAGTAATTTCTTAATGCCTAATTTACCGTATACGCTATGAAGGAATATTGATTTTGATCAAGCTTTTTAAATAACATTACATTTTATGTGCTTATTATTAAAATCAATAAATTATTGGTTATTTAATCGTTTATAAACAATGAGTGTAGAACATAAATAAATTAATTCCATAACCTGTGCACTAGTTTCTTGCCTTGATTACGAAAGAAAACTATATGGTTATTTTTATCATTTGAATCTAAATACTGATCGTAAAATTAAGTAATATCTCAGGTATCACTTGTCAATTAAGAAAATAGTGAAAAAAACACATTAAGAACTCAAATTCTCGTTAAAAATAATCATTTATAGCCAGTCCCCTAATGCGGCTTTTTATATTTATGGTACAATGCGCACAAAATTAGGATTATCAAAATATCCTATGAAAATTTAAGAAAAGAATTTTATGTGCATCAGCATGTACACCAAAGAGAACTTTTAAAACATGACAACGCTACAGGCTAATGAAGTCAATCTAAGACGTACTTTCGCAATTATCTCTCACCCTGATGCGGGTAAAACCACCATCACTGAAAAAGTATTACTTTTTGGTCAAGCTCTACAGAGAGCAGGAACCGTTAAAGGTAAAAAGTCAGGTCAACATGCTAAGTCTGACTGGATGGAGATGGAAAAAGAACGTGGTATTTCTATTACCACTTCCGTGATGCAATTTCCTTACAACGACTGTTTAGTTAATTTACTCGATACGCCTGGTCATGAAGATTTCTCAGAAGATACTTACCGTACTCTAACGGCTGTAGATTCGTGTTTAATGGTTATCGATGTAGCTAAAGGCGTTGAAGCGCGTACAGTTAAATTAATGGAAGTTACCCGTTTACGTGATACACCAATTATCACTTTCATGAATAAAATGGACCGTGATGTACGCGATCCTATGGAAGTCATGGATGAAGTTGAAGATGTCTTAAAAATAAAGTGTGCCGCTATTACTTGGCCCATAGGTATGGGTAAAGAGTTTAAAGGTGTTTATAACATTTTAACTGACGAGATATTTTTATATCAGTCAGGTCTTGGACATTTGATTCAAGAAGAAAGAGTTATCAAAGGGCTGAATAATCCAGAATTAGACAAAGTCATTGGCACTTACGCTGACGATTTACGTGAAGAATTAGAGCTCGTTGCCGGTGCATCTCATGAGTTTAACTTAGAAGAATTTTTAAGTGGCGAGTTAACTCCGGTATTTTTTGGTACCGCTTTGGGTAACTTTGGTGTCGACCATATGCTTAATGGCTTAACCGAATGGGCACCAAAACCCTTACCTCGTTTAACGGATGTTAGAGAAGTTATTGCTCAAGAAGAGAAATTCACTGGTTTTGTCTTTAAAATCCAAGCCAATATGGATCCAAAACATCGAGACCGTATAGCCTTTATGCGTATTTGCTCAGGTAAATATGAAAAAGGCATGAAAATGCGTCAAGTACGTATTAACAAAGACGTAAAAATTGCCGATGCGGTAACCTTTATGGCCGGCGATCGAGCACATGTTGAAGAAGCCTACGCCGGAGATATCATAGGTTTACATAATCATGGCAGTATTCAAATCGGAGATACGTTTACTTCAGGTGAAATGATGAAGTTTAGTGGTATTCCAAACTTTGCCCCTGAAATGTTCCGTCGTATCCGCTTACGTGATCCATTAAAAGCGAAGCAATTACAAAAAGGCTTAATCCAACTTTCAGAAGAAGGTGCAGTACAAGTATTTAGACCGTTAAACTCAAACGAGATGATCGTTGGCGCAGTAGGTGTTTTGCAGTTTGAAGTTGTTGTACAGCGTTTAAAAACTGAATATAAAGTCGATGCTATATACGAACCGATAAGTGTGGCAACCGCACGCTGGTGTACTTGTGATGATGAAAGAACATTAGAGCAATTTCGTAAAAAAGCACACGATAATTTAGCATTAGATGGTGGTGATAATTTAACGTATATTGCACCGACTATGGTGAACTTGAGTTTGTCACAAGAGCGTCATCCAGATATACAGTTCCACCAAACCCGAGAACACTAATTTTTGCTGCGTAGTTGGTATTTTTTCTGCGTTGTTTGATACTTTTTATTGGCTCATTTAGTACACTAAACTCACCAATAAAAAGTAACAAACCTCTTGCTAAAATACCATCTACTTGCAAAAACTGAGTATATTAAATTTTGTTGAAATCGAACTGCCGACGAAAGATTAATTATAAATAATATACTAGCTGCGAAATAATTCCTTTATCGCAGTCAGTTGGCTCAAGGTTAAAGAAATGACATGGAGCATGCACCGCATGTGAGTATCATTGATGCCAATATTGAGTCAAATAACCATGAGAAAGAGTTTATTTTATGAATATTAAGCAACTATTAAGTGAAAAAGTATCTGCGGCTATGGTGCTTGCTGGTTTACCTGAAGGTACAAATCCTGCAGTTAGCCTTTCAAATCGTCCAAACTTTGGTGATTATCAAGCCAATGGTGTAATGGGGGCTGCGAAGAAACTTAAAACAAATCCACGTGAATTAGCGACTAAAGTTGTTGAACATTTAGATTTAGCAGGCATTGCAGACAATATTGAATTGGCTGGCCCTGGTTTTATTAATATTCATTTAGATAAAACATGGTTAGCGGCCCAACTCGCTAAAACGTCTAACGATGAAAAGCTTGGCGTAACACAACGCGGAGCAACACAAGAAGATAGATCACAAATCGTTGTAGTCGATTATTCAGCGCCGAACCTTGCCAAAGAAATGCATGTTGGCCATTTACGTTCAACCATTATTGGTGACGCGGTAGTACGTGCTTTAGAGTTTCGTGGTGACAAAGTTATTCGCCAGAACCATATGGGTGATTGGGGAACCCAGTTCGGTATGTTACTGGCACATTTAAGCGATAAATTAAATGCCAATGAAGTCGCTGAAACAGCCCTTTCTGATTTAGAAAACTTTTACCGTGAAGCAAAAATACGTTTTGATGACGAAGAAGGCTTTGCCGACCGTGCTCGTGATTACGTGGTAAAATTGCAAGGCGGCGACAAAGATTGTTTAGTGCTATGGAAACTATTTATCGATATCTCTATTGCGCACAGTGAAGATATTTATAAAAAACTAAATGTTACCTTAACTCGTGACGATATCATGGGCGAAAGTTCATATAACTCAGACTTACCGACGGTTGTTGATGAATTGATGACGAAAGGTATTGCTGAGATCAGTGAAGGCGCTAAAGTCGTTTTTATTAATGAAATGGCGAATAAAGATGGAGAGGCTCCAGTATTTATCATACAAAAAACCGGTGGCGGTTATTTATATGCAACAACGGATTTATCCGCTTGTCGTTATCGTACTAATGAACTAAATGCCGATCGCATCATTATTTTCACCGATGCTCGTCAAAGTTTACATTTTAAACAAGTCGAAATTGTTGCCCGTAAAGCAGACTTATTACCAGAAAACGTTGGTTATGATCATTGCCCATTTGGCATGATGATGGGCGATGATGGCAAGCCATTTAAAACCCGTACCGGCGGCACAATAAAATTAGCAGAGCTACTTGATGAAGCCGTAATTCGCGCAAAAGCAGTGATCAAAGAAAAAAACCCTGATTACTCAGAAGTTAAGCTGAATGAAATAGCCACTAAAGTCGGCATTGGCGCGGTTAAATTTGCAGATTTATCAAAAAACCGTACTAGCGATTACATTTTTAATTGGAAAACCATGTTGAGCTTTGAAGGCGCTACGGCTCCTTATTTACAATATGCATATTCTCGTATTCAAAGTATCTTCAACAAAGCAGAAGTTAAACCTGAGAGCCTTAATGCCAACATTGCCATTGTTGAACCTCAAGAAAAAGCGCTCGCCTTAAAGTTATTACAACTTGAAGATGTTTTAGATGCAGTAATTAGCGAGTCTATGCCTAACTTGTTATGTAACTACCTTTATGAATTAGCGAGTTTATACATGAGCTTTTACGAAGCATGCCCAATCCTTAAAGAGAGTATCAGCGAAGAAGTGAAACAGTCTCGATTAGCTCTTTGTTTGAACATTTCAAATACCTTAAAACAAGGTTTAGATATTCTCGGAATAGAAGTAATGGAACGCATGTAGTTTTCGTCAAGAAAGCTACAACTACTCAGTACCAAACCCAATATCTCATTACTTAATATGTACACGGAAGTTCAAATAAATGAAAGTGCTAATCGTTGATAATTCAGAGCAAACGCTATTAGCACTTAAACAAACTTTTTATGATGGCCCTTGCCAAACCGCTTATGTTGATAATGGAAAACATGCATTAAAGGCATTAAGCCAGCATAAGTTTGACGTTATTATTAGTGTGTTAGCCTTAGGTAAAGTCAGTGGCGTTGAGCTTTTAAAAGCTATTTCAGCTAAATACCCTGCGATGATCAGAGTCGCTATTACTAATGAAGATGATGTCGTACGTAAGTTAACTAATCAGGCGAGTAATATATGCCATTATACCTTTTCACATCCTCTTAATATTGGCCATATTCACCAAACAATTTCATCGATTAGTGATAATAATAAAGCCATAACTAAAGATCATATTATTAAAGCGGTAGCAAAAGTTAAAACACTACCAAGTCCACCTAAAGTCTATTTACAATTGAATGCTATTCTCGAAGAAAGTAATACAGATGCAAACAAAATATCAGAGATTATCGTTCAAGATCCAGCGCTTGCTGCAAAAGTTCTACAGTTTTCAAATAGTTCATTTATGAACCAAGGGAAACCAATTAATAATATTACTGAAGCTATCACTCGCATGGGTTTAGAGACTTTGTGTTGTATAGTTATGACCGCTGAATTGTTCTCTTACGAACCTGATATACCAGGATTTTCCGTGACAAAAGAACAACAACACTGTTTATCTACTGCTCGTTTAGCCGCCTCTATGGTAAAAGCTGAACTTAAACGTGACGCATTGCTTGCTGGATTATTACATGACATCGGAAAAATTGTTTTGTTTGAAATGGATGCAAACTTAACGAATAAATATTTTAAATATCGCGTGAAAAATGCCGATAACAATACGTTAGAGCAAAAGGTTTTTGCGACTGATCATAACCATGTTGGCGGGTATTTATTGCATATGTGGAGCTTTTCTTACCATTTAATTGAAGCTGTTGTGATGCATCATCATCCAGAAAAGTTATTAAAAAGATCCTTTGGCATTGCGCAGGCTGTTTATCTAGCTGATGTATTATTAAGAGAACAACTACCAGCTCCTGAATTTATTAAACACTATAAATTAGAAAGTGTCCTAGATGCCTTAGAAAAAAGAGCCGCTAGATTAAGATAAAACCCATTATATAACGACAAGGTTGACATGAAACTCACTGATACTCATTGTCATTTAGATTTCAAAGAGTTAACGCCTGAACAGAGCAATATGCCTGATACGTTGTTAGCACAATGTATGAAGCAACATATTCACCAAATAATTGTTCCTGCTATTTCTCCTGATAATTGGCAAAATGTTTTAGATTTAACTCATTTCAATCAAGAACTAACCAATGATAAATGCAAAGTTTTTGCTTGTTTAGGGATACACCCTTGGTTTTTAGATAATCTAGAACAACAGCACCTAGCCTTACTGGCTGAAAAAGTTTCAGAGAATAGATCCGCTATTATTGCCATAGGCGAAACGGGGCTTGATGCCGTAATAGCGAAGCAACAGAATAACTTAAACAAGCAATTAGAGTTCTTTGAATTCCAATTACGGTTAGCTAAACAGCAGCAACTTCCGGTAATCGTCCACCATAGAGGTACACACAACGAAACAATAACCTTGTTGAAAAAGGTAAAAGTCCCCCGTGCGGGCATAGTTCATGCTTTTTCAGGTAGTTATCAGCAAGCTTGTCAGTATATAGATTTAGGTTTTAAATTAGGTATTGGCGGTACAATCACTTACCCTCGAGCAAAAAAAACCATTAATGCAATCAAACGTTTACCCTTAAGCAGTTTAGTCATGGAGACAGACGCACCGGCCATGCCAGTTAATGGCTTTCAAGGGGAGAGCAATTCGCCGCTGCGGCTCATTAATGTGTTTGAAAGGTTAATATCATTAAGAGATGAGGCTCCGGAGATTATTGCTGAAACAATGGAGGATAATATTTCAGCGCTTTTCAAGTTAACGGCTAACGAATAAAAATAATTACAGATTATGTTAAGCTGAGCCTGCTAATCTAAAGCCCTGGCGACTAAAGCGATTCAAACCGCGCGTAAGTAAAAACCCGACAATTCCAGCAATGATCATCATTAAACGTAACAAGGTAAATTGTTCATGACTATTAGTGAGTAATTTTTCAGTTAAGTGTTTTTTATCGAGTGTTAAGCGTATATAACCTATCAGTGATTCTTGCCTGAGTTCTCCAATAAAGGGAGGGAAACTTTCACTTTTATTTAATTCGTTCTCTGATAAACCATAAAGTGCTTGTACACTTTTAGCTCCTTTACTTGAGATAAGAAGTTGCCCAGTTATATCATATAAATGAATTTCTTTTATAGCTTGCACCTGTTGTAATTCATCAATATAGTTTTGCATTAACGCCCGACTTTGCTTTGTTTTAATTTCAGTCGTAAAAACAGAAACACCCACTGACGTTTGTTGCAAATATTGTTCACCTACATCATAAAAATGTTGGTTTATGGTTTCTTCAGTTTGCGTTTGACTGTAGATCCATAAATTCATCAATAAAACGATAAAAGCAATCGCTATAGCTAATTGCATTATTTTATTATAAATAGATGATAATTTAGGGTATAAAGGCTTTTCTATTTGTGTCATAAGCACTACACGTTTACTAATTTCATTTTACGTTCATTTTTATATTGTAGCATTAATCACTTTAAATAATGCTAAAACTATAAACCAGATAAAAAGGCAATACTGTGTCAATGACAACCCAACGCTTTTCCCTTGAGCATATTCAACAACTTAGCTTGGCTGAGTTTATTATTCCTGAACAAGCAATCAATAGTTTACCCGGTTTTGTATCTTTCGAAAAAAACAGCTGGCAGATAAATGACAACTTAATAACGCTTACTGGCGACGCGACAAACTTAGCAGATTCTCCAAAAAGCCAATCAGCGATTGAATTAATCGTCTTTAGTGATATTACGGTGAATTTACTGAG
>Ga0209291_1002845_pt1 | contig 13496 bp, 11 predicted proteins | sample GOMGulsemesocosm_FD_184633 | JGI IMG/M metagenome (GOLD analysis project Ga0209291, IMG submission 184633) | Methane-oxidizing microbial communities from mesocosms in the Gulf of Mexico - GOM9B Gulf of Mexico (SPAdes) (version 2) | ecosystem: Environmental > Aquatic > Marine > Cold seeps...
TACGTGCATACTGAGGCCATTCAGCCACACCAATGATCACCACGAGCATGACGACGGCATATTGGCTAAAGAACTCAGCACCAAAGCTGGCTTTAAAGATAGCCGAAACAATGATCGCCACCATCATCGTTGAGAATGACAATTGTACGTCAGCAAAGCGCATCAGGAAGCTATCAACACGGCCACCGAAGTAACCTGCAGACAGACCAATCACAATACCCAAGACTAACTGGACCGCAACGGCTAAGAAACCAATAGTTAGTGATAAACGTGAACCATAAAGCATGGTTGATAAAATATCACGACCTTGGTCATCGGTACCTAACAGGAAGCGTTCGTCACCGTCTTCTAACCAAGAAGGTGGTAGCTCAGAATCCATGATATCGATACTGGTAATATCATACGGGTCTGTTGGTGAAATTAATGGCGCAGCTAACGCTGTGATCAAGAATGTTAAGAAGATCGCAAAGCTGAACATTGCCACCTTATCTCTTAAGAAATAATAGATAAGGTCTGAGTTTTTAAAGCGTTCCCAACGAGTAGGAACATGAGAAGAAGTCACTGTGTTCATACTAATTATCCTTTACCTGTAATGTTCACTGTTGGGTTAACGAACCCGTATAACAGGTCAACAAGGGTATTTGTTACCACAAAGATTAAACCTACAAAGATCACATAAGCAGTAATTAATGGTGTATCAACACGGTTAATCGCTTCTAGGAATAGGAAACCTGTACCTGGCCACTGGAATACTGTTTCGGTCAAAATTGTGTAGGCAATCATAGTACCGATCTGTACACCACCAACAGTGATAACAGGTAACATAGTATTTTTAAGGGCGTGTACGTAGTAAATCTTGTTTAATGCTAAGCCTTTTGCTTTTGCAAATTTGATGTATTCAGAGCTTAACGCTTCGAGCATTTCTGAACGAACCAAGCGGATGAAAAGTGGCAGCATGATAGAAGCCAGTGAGATGCTTGGTAAAATAAGGTGTAAGAAACCATCCATAGTAAGGAAACCTGTTTCCCAACCCATGACGTTGACAGTCTCACCACGTCCATAAGACGGTAACCAACCTAGTTCGATGGAAAAGATATACATCAGCATGATTGCAGTTAAGAATACCGGTACTGAAATGCCGATACTACTGACTGCCATGATTATTTTTGTCAGTGCACTTTTGGGATGAATCGCAGAGTAGACACCTAAAGGAATTGACACGAATACGATAATAACGGCTGCGCCAAATACAAGCTCTAGTGTTGCTTGAAGTTTGTCGAAGATAACTTCTGCTGCAGGTCTTTTAAAGAAATACGAGGTACCTAAATCACCTTGTAATGCGTTAACAAGAAAGCGACTATATTTAGTTATGTACGGATCGTTAAGACCTAGTTCATCACGTAGTGCTTGTCGTTCATCATCTGAAACAGATTGACCAACTAATTCGCGTAATGGATCGCCTAGATTATCTTGAATGGAAAATGCTACCAAACTGATCACGAACATTACTACCAAGGCCTGAAACAGGCGTTTGATCAGAAATGTAAACATTCCTTGTCCCCCAAAGTAATATTGAATTTATAACTGCTATAGCTATATTTTTGTAAAAATAATCGGTGTTTTTATCGCTATTACTTGATAAAAACACCGCATAGTAAAGGTGTACTTAGTTATTTAACGACTAGGTCACCGAAGTACGGGAAGTTTAGTGCGTTTACAATCGGAGCAACTTGTAGAGTTGATTTTGCACCCCAAGCTAGATCTTGCCAATGTAGTGGCACAAAAGCCGCTTCGTCATACAAGATATTTTCAACACGTTGTAGCATAACGCCACGTTTTGCTGTATCTGTTTCAGCGTTTGCACTGTTTACTAACTTATCAACTTCAGCGTTTGAGTAGTAGCCACAGTTATAAGCACCACGACCAGTTTCTTTATTACGTGTCATTGTTAAAAATTCAGAGAAGTTCGCAGAATCTTCAGTATCTGAATGCCAACCAACCATCATCATGTCAGCTGAGCAAAGATCAAATTCAGGCCAGTATTGTGCTTTTGGCATTGTTTTTAGATCAACTTTAATACCGATTTTAGATAGCATTGACGCAGTTGCTTGTGCGATCTTAGCATCGTTAACATAACGGTTATTTGGCGCCATCATTGAAAGTTTGAAGCCATTTTCATAACCCGCATCTTTCATTAACTGTTTAGCTTTTTTCAAGTCATAACGTGGCACTAGGTCAGCGTCATAGCCAGAATAACCGGCTGGACCTTGTTGGCCAGCTGTAGTGCCGAAGCCTTTCATGATCTTCTTCACAATCGCGTCGTTATTGATTGCATGTACGATAGCTTGACGTACGCGCACATCTTTAAGCGCTGGGTTGCTGTTTTGGTTCATTTGGAATGTGATGATACGCGTACCTGATACGGTTACTAGATCGATATCCTTCGCGCTTTTCACTCGTCGTTGATCATTTGGTGACACAGGGTAAATCATATCAACGTCGCCAGAAAGAAGTGCTGCAACACGTGTCGCGTCTTCTTTAATTGGCACAAGCGTTAACTTGTCAACGTTACCTGGAGATTTCTTATCCCAGTAACCGTCAAAACGCTCGAATACAACTTTTACACCTTGCTCACGAGAAGTGACAGTGAAAGGACCTGTGCCAGATACGTGTGTTGACGCATAAGAGCTACCGTGTTTAACGATTTCAGATTTTTCTTTACCGTTTTCTTTACCAGAATAGAACTTTTTATCCATTGGGAAGATATAAGTTGCTGTCTGTAGTACAAGTGGATACGGTTCTGAAGATACGATTTCTACCGTGTAGTCATCAATCTTCGTCATTTTTTCGTATGGAGAAAAAATAGCTTTAAAGTCAACTGATTGCTGCTTTAAACGATTAAATGTCCATACAACGTCATCAGCAGTTAGTTGGTTACCTGAGTGGAATTTAACGCCTTTACGTAGGTGAAAACGGAAAGTCGTATCATTTACACGTTCCCATTTTTCAGCTATACGGCCTTCAAAATCGAAATCTTTGGTAAAACGAACCAGAGGATCAAACAGCATGTGCGACATCTGTAGTGTACCACCAGATAGTTGCTCATGCGGGTCAAGCGATACAGGATCTGCATCATACGCAACAGTAATATCTGCTGCTGCAGCACTAACGCTTAGGCCAGCGGCCATTAGGGCAATGGCTAGTTTGGTCTTTAAGGTTTTCATTTGCATAACTCCTTCATGCTGGGACGTGACTCCCGATGTGTTGTGTTTGTTTTTTTTATTATGTAACGGTTGTTTTTTCGTTTAATTAATAGAATTTAGCTTGCCAGTTTGTCACGTAAGCCTTTAAATTCAGGCATTAACGAAACCAGATGCTGACTGTATTCATGCTGTGGATTGGTAAATAGTTCTTCTGTAGGCGCTACTTCAAGTAGCTTTCCTTTTTGCATTACGCCAACACGGTCACTTACTTGACGAATAACCGGTAAATCATGGCTAATGAACAACATAGTTAGATTAAGTTCGTCTTGTAAATCTTTTAATAGGTTTAGAATTTGTGCTTGTACTGATACATCAAGTGCTGATGTTGGTTCATCACAAATTAATAAACGTGGACGTGTCGCCAGTGCACGAGCAATTGAAATACGTTGGCGCTGACCGCCAGAGAATTCGTGTGGGTATTTAACCCCTGCCATTCTACCTAGTCCTACGTGATCCAGTAGATCATGTACGATTTGACGAACTTCAGTTTCAGATGATGCCAATTTGTGGAAACGAATTGGTTCTGAAATGATATCAAAAATTTTCATTCTAGGATTCATCGATGTATATGGGTTTTGGAATACCATTTGCATTTGACGACGAATAGGGCGACGTTCTTTTTCAGATTTTAACGCGGTTAAATCAATGCCTTCAAACGTGATGTTACCTTCATTAGGTGCATAAAGACCCGCAATTACACGTGCAATCGTTGATTTACCCGAACCTGACTCACCCACAAGACCAAAGGTTTCACCTTCATTGATGTTGAAGCTTACTTTGTTTGAGGCTTGTACATATTCACGTTTACTTTCAAAAAATGAATCTTTAGTCACAAAGCGAAGACTTACATCATTCACTGTCAGTAGTGGACCCGTGTATTCTCGTTGATCTTCACTTTGACCTAACCAATGATTTTTAATATCGATTTGCTTCATTTCTTCGGCTTCTTCGATATAGCTTACCAACGGAAAACGATCTAACTTGATATCAGAGCGAGGTACCGCAGAAATAAGGCTACGAGTATACTCATGCGAAGGATCGCTAAGTACTTGCTTGGTTGGACCGAATTCAACAAGATCACCACGGTACATCACGGCAATTTTATCTGTTACATTTGATACCACACCCATGTCATGCGTAACGAGCATACAGCCTACGTTTTTCTTGATACACAATTCACGGATCAACGTCAGTATTTGATCTTGAATAGATACATCAAGCGCGGTTGTAGGTTCATCAGCAATGATTAAATCTGGTTCACATGATAATGCGATAGCGATAACTACGCGTTGTCTCATACCACCAGAAAATTGATGCGGATATTGTTTAATACGTAATTCAGGCTCTGGAATACCGACTTGTTCCATTAAGGTTAGAGCGCGAGAGAAAGCTTCTTCTTTGCTTACGTCCAGATTGGCTAGAATCGTTTCTGTAATTTGACGTTCGATAGTAAAAAGTGGATTTAGCGATGTCATTGGATCTTGGAAGATGAAACCAATTTTTGAGCCACGTACTGACCGCATTTCTTCAGGCGTTAAACCCGATATTTTTTCACCTTCAAGATAAACTTCACCGCTAGCGATCACACCTGGAGGGCTTAATAGATCAATAATGGCATTACCCACAGTTGATTTACCTGCACCAGATTCGCCAACTACACCAACAATTTCACCGCGTTCGATTGAAAAAGACAATGATTTCACTGCTGCGTGCACACCATGTCGAGATGGATATTCGATGCGAAGATTTTTTACTTCTAATAAAGACATTACCAGACCCTTATAACTCGATGATTCCCACCCAGTCTGAAAAATTGATTCCATTCACTATCAGTAAATGTCACTGATATGTTACGTGCTTATTAATCTGACAAATAAACTGCGATAAATCAATAAAAATGATATAAAAATCTAGATTATGTTATTTTTTTGCACTAAAACGCAGGTATTCTATAGTTTTTTTAGATTTTTAAAAAAAATTTAATTGAATAATTATAGACTTTTTACGTAAAAATAACCAAAAAGTAATACTTTAACTATTTTGTAACACCTTTATCTAGCGCTTGATATATCCAGTTTATAACGGGACCATATGCTTGATCTCGACGTTTTACAATGCCCATTTCAATGAGCAATGGATCGGTAATATGCTTAGTGGATAATTCAATTAATGCGTCTTTATACCAGTGTATATTGGCGACATGTTCAGGTACTAATGCCCAACCTATGCCACGAATTACTAATTCCGTTATGTAGTAATAACTGTCGATATGCCAATGATTCGGTGAGGTGGCTTTGGCTTGCGTAATCCCCATGCGGTCACGGATGACTAATTCCCTAAATTGATTCAATTGTTCTATTTTTGGCTCAGGGATTTTAGCTAAAGGGTGTTCGGGAGCCACAATCAAAGTTTGGGTAAATTTACCGATAGACATGAACTCGAGTGAGTCTAATAGTGCCTTTAAGTGGAATAAGATGCCAAGGTCGGCTTTTTTCTCATCGACCCATTTAGGAATGTCAGCTTGAGAACCACTGATTATGTTGATTTTTAATAGGGGAAATTGCTTGGCGATGTCTTCAAATAAATGCTGAAAAATCATAATCGGAGCCGCTTCATCCATGGCTATCGTTAAACAAATTTCTTCACCACCCGAAACGGTTAATGCACGAGACTGTAGGCGTTGGCATTGTTGTAGAACCGCTTCTGCTTCTGCATACATATCTTCACCTGCCAGTGTCAGTATCGGTAATCGAGCACTGCGATCAAATAAGGTTATATCAAGATCGGTTTCTAAATTGGCTATCGCAGTACTGATTCTCGATTGTGCTTTACCTAAATGGCGAGCTGCGGCTGAAAATGAACCGAGTTTTACAGCGGTTACAAATGCTTCTAATTGATCAACTGTCCAATTCATCTTGTTTTCTCACTTTATTTGAGTGACTGGGGGGTTGGCATAAATGGATCTAACTATCCGAAAATCGGATGGATGCTAACTTTCATCAATATCAAAAACAAGCATAATGCATAAAAATAAACGTATTCAATATTAAATAGAGGTTTTTGTGAGTGCATCGCCGTTACAACCAAGATCATTAGATCAAAACAAGACTGAGCTAGCATCGGATGCGGAGATTAAACGTTCTTTTTGGCGTTATGCGATCCCATCTATTGCCGCGATGTTGGTGAGTGGACTTTATCAAATTATCGATGGTATTTTTGTCGGCCACTATGTGGGTGTAGAAGGACTTGCTGCGATTAATATGGCGTGGCCGATCACCTTCGTGGTGTCTGGACTGGGCATCATGATTGGTATGGGCGGTGGCACTTTAATTTCGATGAATCGTGGTGAACAAGATCAAACGTCAGCTCAGAAAGCGTTGAATGCCAGCTTTTTCTTGATGGTTGTATTAGCGATTATTTCCGCGGCTGGTTTGTTCTTATGGGGTGCTGATTTGCTGCGAGCGCAAGGTGGTGAAGGCGTTATTTTTACCCTAGGTTTTGGTTATGTGAATATCTTTGCCTACGGGACTATAGCCACTATCATGGCTGCGGCTATCCCTATGTTAGTGCGTAACGATGAAAGTCCAAATGTGGCGACTGCATTAATGATCTTTGGCGCGCTGTTAAACATAGTGCTCGATTATGTGTTTATTGGCTTGTGGCAATGGCAACTTGAAGGCGCTGCACTAGCGACCATCATTGCTCAGTTCCTAGTGGCTATCATTGGCATTATTTACTTTATTTCCAAGCACTCAAGTTTAAAATTAGATAGCAGCTTGATTAAAGTTAACCCACGTATGATGAGTATGATTATTAGCTTAGGTGCTTCATCATTAGTGATGTATTTGTATACCAGTTTTGTGTTTGCACTACATAACCGTTTATTCATGCAATATGGTACGCCTGTGACTGTGGGAGCGTTTGCTATTGTCGGTTACATCATGACACTTTATTACTTGGTGGCAGAGGGCATTGCGGAAGGCATGCAACCACCAGTGAGTTATTACTTTGGTGCTCAGCAGTTTGAAAATATCAAGAAAATGCTACTAATGTCGATAAAAGTAACGGTTATTGCAGGCATTGGCTTTATCGTGATTTTAAATGTTATGCCGAACTTAATGATAAGTTTATTCACCAGTGAGAGCGCAGAACTGATTGCAGAAGCAAAAAATGGTATTCATTTACATTTATTCGCGATGTTTTTAGATGGCATTATTGTGTTGGCATCGGTGTATTTTATGGCGATCGGTAAGGGCGGTAAAGCTTTGGCGATATCGGTAGGTAATATGCTAATTCAATTACCATTTCTGTATTTCTTGCCGCAATGGTTAGGGGTTGATGGGATCTGGTTAGCTTTGCCTTTATCTAATATTGTGCTGTTTGTTATTGTCGCGCCGTTGGTATGGCACGACATAAAACAAAGAGAGCAAGAGCCTGAAGTTACTCTTTGCCAGCAATCTTAGCTAGTGCTTTTTGTTAGGACGCCTTGGTTGTTTAGGGTATAACGATCAAGGTCTTTGGCTAAGAATAGATTTTTGTTATAAACAGTACGTGCTTCGTTCTCTATATCGAAGATAGAAGGGCTGCTGTTTATTGCGTCTTGATAGCGCGGACTAAAGTGGGTTAACACTAAATTATCCAGTTCCATATCACTGGCAAACTGCGCGACGAGTTTTGCGTAACTGTGCTGTGGTCCTTTACCTACTTTGATGGCAATGTCTTGAGTATATGTTGCTTCGTGCACTAATACGTTTGCGGTCTTGGCTGCTTGAGTGAGCAGTGATGGGTCATCATTATCACCTGAGATGATAATTTTTCGAGGCTCTTGAATCGGTAATAAATAGTCTTGTGCGCATATAATGCGACCATCATCGAGTTGCACATCTAACCCTTGTTGCAAATCGCCCCAAAGCTTGCCGCGCGTGACTTTGTCTTGTTCTAACTTCTTAACATCGAGCTTATTACTTAGTCTATTTTCACTGAAGCTATAGGCACAAGAAGGCAAGCGGTGAGAGAGTTCAGTCGTCTCAACATCAAATTCAATGGCTAGGTCGTCGAGTGTATTATTTGGCTCATCAATACACTTATACTTTAATTCATAGTTTAAATTGAGGTGCACAGCAGTTTGCATCAACTCGATGAAGGTTTTAATTTCTGATGGCCCTACAATCCAAAGTGGGTCTGTCCTGCCTTGCATTGCGGCACTGGCTAATAGTCCAGGTAGACCATAACAATGATCACCATGGATGTGAGTTATAAAGATTGCCTGTAATTGTGTTAAAGACAATTTGCTATGCAGTAATTGATGTTGAGTTCCTTCGCCACAATCAACTAAGCACCATTGTTTTGAATTAACCCTATGAATAGCCAAGCCCGATACATTACGGGTTTTGGTTGGTGTACCTGCCGATGTACCTAAAAATACGATTTCCATGCTGCTCTACTTTTGTGTTGTTCTTTTGGTTTCAAATGACTATTTTTTTAGCCAAGGCTGTTGTGCAAAACGTGCTTTTAATAGCTGTAAGAAATGTGATGTTCTGGCTGAACGGGCGCGCGCGTCAGTCCCTAACAAGGCCACAATATCAGCACTCGGTAAGCTGTAGTCTGGTAGTAACCGTACTAATGCACCATTATTTAATTCAGGTTGTATATCCCATTCGGATCGTATGATGATCCCATGACCTGCTATCGCCCAATTTTTTACAACACGGCCTTCATTACTGGTAAAGGTTGGTGTAATACGTATCGATTCCTGTTCTTCGCTATTAATATGGGTGAAACGCCATAACGTCACATCTTCACTGTTTTCTCGTAACGCAATACAGGTATGGTTTTTTAATTCTCGCGGTGACTCTGGTGAACCATGGCGCTTTAAATAATCCGGAGAGGCACACAGAAAGCGTTGGTTATGGGCAAGTGTCGCGAGCTTTAATGTTGAATCCCTTAATTCACCAATATAGATGATAATGTCCCATTTATGGCTTTCTGCCCAACTTGGCTTGTCCGAGAGTTCTAATTCGACGGTGAGGTTTGTATGTTGTTGCTGAAACTCACCAACCAAGGGGGCAATGTAATCATTACCAAATCCTAAAGGGGCTAATATTTTGAGTGTGCCATTGATTAGATTCTTTTTACTGGCCATTAATGTTTGTAGTTGGTCCATTTCTGCGAGAATGAATCGGGCTTTATTTTGCAGTAAATAACCTTCTTCGGTCAGGCTTATGCCACGCGCTTGGCGTTGTACTAGTTTTACGCTCACTTTAGCTTCAATTGCTTGCAGGCGTTGAGTCACTGTCGGTGGCGTCACATTAAGCTTACGTGCCGCCGCAGTTAAAGAGGGTTGAGTTGAGATAGCATAAAAAAAACGCAAGTCTTCGCTGGTAAGCATTAAGTTAAAGCCTAATATGATAGTTAGTAATCGTTAATATTATTCTAATTCTCGATATATCACAATATGTGTATTACCAAGCAGGTAACTGAATAAAGTGAGTATAAGGAGCGATTACTGTGTCAATTATAAAAACGATGTCAATTGGAAAGTCTACGTTAATAACAGCAAGCTTAGCAAAGATAGACACGCCTTTTTTGTTGGTCGATAAAGTCAAATTTGATACCAACGTGGCTTTCTTAAGAGCGAAGTTAGCCCCGCATCATGTGGTATTAAGACCGCATTTAAAAACCGTTAAATCCATTGCAGGTGCCAAACATGTACTAGAGGGTTTTGATTCGCCAGCCACTGTCTCGACTGTTAAAGAAGCGGAAGCATTTGCAGATGCGGGTTATACCAATCTACTCTATGCCGTTGGTATCGCTCCGCAAAAATTACCGCGTATTCAAGCGCTACTTAATAAAGGAATCAATATTAGCATTTTGCTTGATAGCGCAGTGCAAGCCAAAGCGGTCGCTGAATTTTGTCAGACGCAAAATATCAAGATCCCGACGCTATTGGAAATTGATTGCGATGGTCATCGAGGTGGTATTCAGCCTGATGATACACGCTTGGTCGAGATCGCAAGGATCCTTCATCAAGGTGGCGCAGAGCTACTAGGTGTACTAACACATGCGGGAGAGTCCTATGACTGTATTAATAAAGAGGCGTTGGTCGCAGCGGCTGAAGGTGAGCGTCATGCAGCCGTTATTGCTGCCACTCAGCTAATTGAAAGTGGATTGCCTTGCTCTGTGGTGAGTGTTGGTTCGACACCGACTGCACATTTTGCCGAGAACTTGGATGGTGTGACAGAAGTAAGAGCGGGCGTGTATACCTTTTTTGATTTAGTCATGGCTGGCATTGGTGTTTGTAAGCCAAGTGATATCGCGTTATCTGTTGTCACCACTGTGATAGGTCATAACGAAGAGAAAGACTGGTTATTTATTGATGCGGGTTGGATGTCATTGTCACAAGACCGAGGTACGCAGTCGCAACGACAGGATTGTGGTTATGGATTAGTTTGCGATAGCGATGGCAATATTATACCCGGTTTACAAGTCATCGGCGCCAATCAAGAACATGGCATTATTGCTGCGGCTGGTAGCGATATTGATGGCGAAAAGCTATCCGATATAGTGGTTGGCACGCAGTTACGCATTTTGCCCAATCATGCTTGCGCCACCGCAGCCATGCATGCGGGTTATTACGTAGCAGACCCAGAGCAGGTTGAACTTGATTACTGGGCTCGAATTCAGGGTTGGTAGTAATACTAATCATATAAGGAAGATAAAAGAATATGAAATACATAAGTGAAGTATTGTCGAGTCAATTAATTAGTCATGACCTAGCGTTTAATGCGGTATCCGCTGCGTTCATTGCTGCGAGTGAGCAAGCCAAATTATTTCCTGTTGTGATTGCAGAAGGGTATGCTGAAAATACTATTTTTTCACTTAAATCAGCAAATACAGCAGAACTCGTGGGTTGGAAGGCTGGGAGTTATTGGCCGGGTAATACCGCCAAGAATATTCCTTGTCATGCATCGACTATCTTTTTATTAGATCAAGACTCTGGGCGTTTGGATGCCGTGATTGAAGGCAGTACAGTTAATGCTTACCGCACGGCGGCAGCAGATGCGGTTGCCGTATCGGTATTAGCACGTGAAGACGCGAGTTGTGTCGCTATTTTTGGCACTGGTCATCAGGCGTTTTATGAATGCGTTTCCGTTTGTCGAGTACGTGATATCCACAGTGTACTGGTGGTTGGCCGTAATCATAATAAAGCACAGGCTATGGTTGAGAAACTAGCGGGTGTCGGCATCGATGCTCAAGTTTCAGTGGCTGAAGAAGCATGTCGTGCAGCGGATATTATCATTACTGCGACGACTGCGCGTGAAGCACTATTTTCTGCTGAATGGGTGAAAGCGGGCACGCATATCTCGGCAATGGGGGTCGATACGAAGGGTAAGCAAGAGTTACCACCAAGCTTGTTTGATGAAGCTGATTTATATTGTGATTTTACGTCACAGTCGGTAGTGATTGGTGAATTTCAGCACGGTAATAAAGAGGTGGTTACAAACAAATTAACCATGATTGGTGAGGTATTATCTGGATATGCACAAGGGCGTGTCAATAATACGGATATTACTATTTTTGATAGTTCAGGTATTGCAGTGCAGGATTTATTTGTCGGAAAACATTTACTGAATGCAGCACTAGATGCAGGGCATGCTATTGAGTGTTAGTTTTCATATATGGGTTGTGAATAGTCGATATTAAAAAGGCGGGGTTGATCCCCGCCTTGTTAGTAACTAATAATAGTTTAATGGTATGAAAGCTACCTTATTCAACAAATGTCGATAAATGCTGTTTTACAGAATCAGATGCGAACGCATGTTCAATGCTGATCTTGTAAATCTTGAAGTAGTCTTCACGGCTTAAGTTAAACTCTTCCATTACTTTACGTACTTCATCTGTCATTGTTGTATTTGACACAGTACGGTTATCGGTATTGATAGTGATTTGAATACCGTCTTGATAGAAAGCTTTAACTGGGTGGCTTGCTAAGTTGTCAACCGCTTTCGTTTGTACATTACTGCTTGGGCAGGTTTCTAATGCAATTTTTTGTGTTTTAACAAGGTCGTATGCATCTTCATGGCCGGTAATATGAATACCATGACCAACACGTTCTGCGCCTAATAATGACACTGCATCAAATACGTTTTGACCCACACCTTGCTCACCAGCATGGATGGTTACACGGTAACCTTTCTTAATTGCATATTCTGCATAAGGAACAAACTCAGCACAGAAGCCTGGTGCTTCACCACCTGCTAAATCGAATGCAACAATACCGTCGTTTAAGTATTTAGCTGCCGTATCCAGTACTTCTTTGATTCTGTCTTTTGGCATGTGACGTAAGATAGATAAAATGTAGTTACCTTTGATGTCGTACATTGCCTCTGCACGCTTCATTCCTGCAACAACACTATCAAATACTTGTTCAAGGGTTAGACCTTGTTCAAGGTGTAGCATTGGGCCGAAACGTACTTCTAGGTATTTCACATTTTCTTTTGCAGCATCTTCAAAGACTTCAAAAGAGATGCGCTCAATACCTTCCGCTGTTTGCATTACTGATAATGGCAGGTCAAAACGCTGTAGATATTCACCAAGATCTGTACATGTTTCAGGTGCGATCATTAAAGTTCTGATTTCTTCAATGTCGTTACTTGGTAAGGTAATGTTTTGTTCAGCTGCAAGCGCAATGATTGTTTCTGGGCGAACACTGCCGTCTAGGTGGCAATGTAGGTCAATCTTCGGTAAGTCAAAGTAATTCATGAGTCTCTACCTTTATATGTTTTTTTAGGTTTTAAAGTTACAGACTTCATAATCAAGAGTTTAAGGATCTTGGTAGAAACTCCCAAACCATATTATTGGGATTATACGAAGTTATTTAACCGCGTAGTTTAGCAGTCTGAAAACGACTCTGCAATTCGCTTAGACTCGTGCCTTAATCAATTTTGCTTATTATCGACGCGTATAGTTAATAATGGCCATGAAAAAACAATTAGATTGACCTCGATGACAGGCGTGAATTTGAGTACGATGAAATAACAGAAAAGTTGTCTCATCGCTTCTTGTTTTGGTTTACTTGCTATAGATGATGGCGGTATGTGTTTTAAATTGCTGTTTTTAAAGTGTAAAATTGTATTTTTGTAGAGGTGGGTATTCGGGATTAACATAACCCATTATCTCACTGTTTCAATAATTAAAAATATACTGGTCTGACCGTATTGTTTGATAGAACTC
>Ga0209291_1002846_pt1 | contig 13495 bp, 13 predicted proteins | sample GOMGulsemesocosm_FD_184633 | JGI IMG/M metagenome (GOLD analysis project Ga0209291, IMG submission 184633) | Methane-oxidizing microbial communities from mesocosms in the Gulf of Mexico - GOM9B Gulf of Mexico (SPAdes) (version 2) | ecosystem: Environmental > Aquatic > Marine > Cold seeps...
TTTTGGGTAGGTGAAGGCGGTGTTATTGCATTACTAGGCATGATTTTATTCTTTATCGCCTATATGAAGTGCTGGCTAAAAATTAGTAATAAACTCGCAAAGCGTTTAGCCATACTTGGCTTAATCACACCTATATTACTTCATAGCCAGTTAGAGTTTCCTTTTTACAGTTCAATAAGTCACTGGTTTATTTTTATTATTTTGCTTTGGTTTACAGACACACAAGGAACAAGCCACAAATTTATTTTTTTATTCGATAAAACCTTTTTTCTGAGGTTTTTAGCGCTTTTTACTTCTGTTATTTTTGTTCCATTTTTTGTAACTACTTTGCATACCGGAGTGATTATTGTTGATCATGAAAAGAATGGCTATCAAGACTTAGACTCGTTTAAAAAAATATTAAACCCAATTGCTTGGCAACAGCAACTAGACTCTAATATATATGCATATATTCTTATTTCTGCCCTAAAGAAAAAAGATCCTGATAGGTTGGAGAGATATATAACTTGGGCATTAAAGAGGGTCAAATATCGTCCTAGAATTAGCCTATATGCAAATACTTTATTGGCATTAAAGGTGTTAGGAGATGAAACTAGATATCAAGAGTTATTACGTAAAGCTAAAAGAACGTATCCCTTAAAAACTGACTGGAGAAAAAAATTTAAAGTTGATCCTGAAAATGATGCTTAATTAACTAAAACCGAGACATGCTCGGTTTTAGTGATTTCAATAATTATTACGAACAATCGTCAGTATTTGCAGAAATACTAGGGCGGTCTTCAGAGCCAGAAGTATTGTTATTATAAGTTGCTGTACACTTCGCAGTATCTTGCACACCAGTATAATAGAAAACGCCGTCTGAAACTGATGATATATCTTCTACTGTAATTAAATCACCAATTGATGCATTTGTAGGCCAATAGTTATTAAAGGCAATTGAAGCACCGGCAATACTAACACTAGCATTATGCCCTGCATTATTAACCAAGGCTTTTGCGTGGGCCATATCTGCAGCTGAATTTAATGAGCCTCTAACTCCCTCAACAACTGATGCTTTAGCATCTGCAGTCAAATCAATAAACTTAGGCGCTGCAGTAGCGGCTAAAATACCTAAGATAACAATAACAACTACTAATTCTATTAACGTGAAACCTGCTTGTTTTTGTAAAGTTTTCATAATTTACCTTTTCGTTTTAATTTTAAATATCTAATGTAAGTTTGAATTCGAGTTTAATTTGAGTTTGCATTAATATTGATTGCAACCGTACTGTTTGCCGGCGAGTAGGTAAAATTATTACCTTTATCGGTCGCAGTACCTGGATCAACATATCCACCAGAGTCGTTTTTCTCTAACGTTTCTTTTAAATAATAAATACAATATGGGTTAGTCGCGGTATCTGTATTGGTTGCGGCAATATAATCAGTTGAGTTGGCAATACTTGCTGAATATTCTTCAATTGTCGGAGGTTGCTGAAAAATATTGCTCCAAATAGAAATGCAATTTACTTCCGCAATTGCGGCTGTTGCCGCGGTTCCAAGTGCGTAACCAGGTCTAATATTATTAGCAGAATCTTCTACAGTCAGATATAAGGTAACGCCATCATATTCGACAAAATTCCTTGCTGGGGTAGCTCCATCGTTTTCTCTTCCTTCAGCTTCCCACTGTGCTCGTGCTAAAGAAATGCCTGTAGCAAAGCCGCCGGCCATACCTTCAATATTCGCTTGCTTGGCTTGGTCAGTTAGATCAAGAAATTTTGGGATAGCAGTGACGGCTAAAAAACCTAAAATAACCACAACAATCACTAATTCTATAAGGGTAAAACCTGACTGCTTTTTCATAACAACCTCTTTATTGTTTTGCCAGTTTATTCACTAGCGCTATAAATTGATTCTAACAACGATTTACTAATAAAGTCACTTACTTAGTTAACTTAGATAACATTAATTAACATATATTCGATATTTTCTCTTTTTTATTGCTTGTGCTCTTTTATTTTACTCACTTTGCCATTACTGGGCTGGTATTCAAAATATTCGCCACTCGGTAAACTATACTGACATAAACGAATTTCCTGTTGTCTTGCAGTATTTGCTCTTATATTTACCAATACCGCTGAAATTGGTTGTTTCATATAAACCATTGGCGTTGCTAATACTTGTTGCCATATTAATTGACAGCCATTTTCAACATTTAAATAATCCGCAGCTGGAATATCAACCCAACCAGCTGAATTCACCTTTACACGAATATTATCGCTATCACCATTTACATGAGTTGTTTCTTTAATAATGACCCATAGCGGCTGATTGTCCATAAACCACTGTGCATGAATACCCGTTACTCTGGCAGAAAAGCTATTAGCAACAGCGTCAAAGCCTACTTTGGTAAAGTGAGCTTCTTGTTTGAAAAAATAATAAATAAAAGATGCCATTAACAGCCCTAGCATTACCACTATGATAAGGTTTTCAGCCATAGTCTTACCTTTTTTTTCGCTAACCTGTTGTCTTGTCATTTGCCGTTATTTATTCCATAAATGTATTATCTCTGTTGTAACAAGCTACTGAAAAACAAAGTTATTGCTATTAGACTATATTGAATTTCAACTTAACTCCCAATATCTAGAAAGTTGTCATAACAAACAAGTTTTACTAACCTTTAAACGCAGACATCATGTCCCACATTGGTGTGAAAATACCTAGTGCCAGAATTAATACCATACCTGCGACTATTGCGATCATTATCGGCTCAATTCTCGCTGTTAAGGTACTTAATTCGTAATCGACTTCACGTTCATAATAATCACCAACTTCTTTTAAAAGCTCGTCAACACGGCCTGTTTCTTCACCAACGGCAACCATTTGCAATACTAACGGGGTGAATAACGTACTAGTATTTGATGCTCGTAATAAACTTTCGCCACTTTCTATTGCAGTGCGCATAGCTAATATTTTTTCTTGCATATAGGTATTATCTACAGCATCGGCTACCAGTGTTAAGCCTGTTGTTAGTGGCACCCCTGCTTTTAACACAATAGAAAATGTATGAGAAAACCTCGACAATATAGATCGCTCAATAATCCCACCTACAATCGGTAAACGAATTTTCAACTTGTCCCATAGATACATCCCACGCTCAGTTCGCAGGTAATGCCTCAAGCCAAAAAATCCAAAAATACACCCTATGAGCATATGCGGCCAATATGTTAAGAAAAAATTAGAACTCGCAATTAACATCTTTGTCGCTATAGGTAAATCTGCTCCTAATTTTGCAAACATATTAGCAAATGTAGGAACCACAAATATGTTTAAGATAACCATTGCAATAACAATAGCTCCTAGTACAAAACTTGGATAACGTAATGCCGTTTTAATACGTTTACGTGTGTCTTGCTCTCGTTCAAAGTAACTTGCAAGTTTTAAAAATGAGCCATCTAATTGACCAGTATTTTCACCAACATGAATTAAAGAAATGAATAGTGGCGGAAATATTTCAGGGTATTTATTTAAGGCAGTTGACAGTGTGTACCCACCTTCGAGCTGGCTAGCTATTTCAGTTAGGGCTTTTTTTAATTTTATAGAGGTACTTGATTCAGCCATACCATTTATCGCACGTAAAATAGGTACACCAGAGCGAACCAGAGCATACATTTGTCGACAAAAAACGATTAATTCATCTAGCGAAATTGCCGAAAAGCCCAGTAATTCACCAATATCTATATTCGCTAAGTCTGTTGAGCTACTCGCTTTTGTCTCTGATGCATTAATCGCTACCGGAATAATTCCTTGTCGTGACAACTGCTCAGACACAGCTGCAGAATTACTGGCCTCCATTACCCCTTTCACTTGTGTGCCGCTGGCATTTCTACCAACATAATCAAATGCTGCCATAATAAGTCCTGCTATTACCCTTGCACATCAATGGTGTCAACTAAACGTAGTACTTCTTCAACACTAATAATGCCCTGTTTAGCATACATAAACGCTGCTTGTGCTAATGGTGTAAAGGTTGGGTTTGCTTTAGCTAGTTGAGTAAACTCTTCAGAGTCATCGCGTTTTAATGCGGCCATCATAGGCTCGTTCATTTCTAATAGTTCAAAAACACCTATACGTCCTCTATAGCCTGAATATTGACAAGATTGACAGCCACGCCCTCTTTTATAGGTAGTTGTTTTCGCTTCTTCTCCAGCAAGGTGTGTAAGCCACTGCATTTCTTGACTGTCTGGCGTATGGTCTTCTCCACAATGCTCACATATTTTACGTACAAGTCGCTGAGCAATAACAGCTCTTAGTGAACTACCGACAAGAAAACCTGCCGCGCCCATATCAATTAAGCGAAGTGCACTAGTTATAGCATCATTAGTATGCAGTGTTGATAACACTAAGTGACCTGTTAATGCGCCTCGCAAGCCAATCTCCACAGTTTCATGATCGCGCATTTCGCCGACCATGATAATATCAGGATCTTGTCTTAATGCTGTACGTAACACAGTAGAGAAATTGAGATCTATTTTTGGGGCTACTTGCACTTGATTAATTCTGGGCAAGCGATATTCCACAGGGTCTTCTACGGTAATAATTTTTTTACTTGATTGATTCAACTCGCTTAGTGCGCCATACAACGTGGTTGTTTTACCGCTACCTGTTGGACCAGTAACAAGTACCATACCGTGAGGACGTGTTATTTGATGACGAACCCGTGCTACTAAGTCAGCTGGCATTCCCGTTTGATCTAAGGATAAAAGTCCTGCCGATTGGTCAAGTAAACGCATAACCACCGATTCACCATGCTGAACAGGCATAGTCGACATACGCACATCAATATCATGACCTTTAATTTGCAGGTTAAAACGACCATCTTGCGGTAAGCGTTTTTCGGAAATGTCTAAGCCCGCCATCAGCTTTAAACGCAAAACCATCGCTGAGGCTATTTTATTTTCTTTTAATATGTTCTCTTGTAAAACACCATCAATACGTTGGCGAATTCGCAATAAGTCTTCATCTGGTTCAATATGAATATCAGAAGCACGCATTTGTACTGCATCTTCAAATACCGATTGCAATAACTTACCTACGGTTGCATCACCACTATCATCCAAAAATGATGACGACAAATCAAAATTAGTTGTTTCTTCGTATTCTTCCTCAAGCTGACTGGCAAATGATTCTATATCAGCAGTACGGCGATAAAGTCCATCGAAGGCTTCATATAATTGCGACTCCATCACGACAGCAAGCTTTAATGTTTTCGGCGCTAGCATTTGCTCCAGTTGGTCAAGACCACCTAAATCTGCAGGATCACTCATGCCTAATAATACCGAGTCTCCTTGATCTTCAATGATCAAAGCGCGTAAACGACGCGCATGTACTTCAGGTAATAATAAAGCGACTTCGTTAGGAATGCGACGCTGGCTAATATCTAAAAATGGCACATTTAGCTGCTGAGCTAAAAACTCCAATAAACGACGCTCATCAATATGCCCAAGCTCAATAAGGGTATCACCTAATTTTCTTCCCGTCGTTTTCTGACTATTTAACGCCTGCATTAATTGTTCATTAGTAATGATATGCTCATGTACTAATAAATCGCCAAGGCGCATTTTTAATTTAGGTGCGGCCATTAATATTCTCCTAACTCGGTCATACGCTGGCGAACAAAGCTCTTAGCACTGCCCGACAATCCAATTTTGGTGAGTGCTTCTTTATAGGCAAAACTTGCTTGCTTAAATTCACTATTACTATCATGCGCCACCGCCAATCCTAACCACCAACGTCCTATCGATGATTCAACAGCCGTTAATGTTTGGTAAGCGTCTGCCGCTGCACCGAATTTATTTAATTGTTGCGCGACACTTGCCCGCAAACTTTGATATTCAACATTAACAACATCGTTCACTTGTAATAGACTATTTAATACATTAAATGCTTGCTCAGGGCGACTTTGTTGCAAATAAATACGCGCTTGCATCATTCGAAATTCTGTATCAGTTGGTGATAATGCGATACCTTGCGAAAGTAAATTTAGCGCTGGAGTATATAATTTTCGTCCAAACCATAAAGCTGCCAACTGTTTTCTTGCGCTTTTATGCCCCGGTGTTATCAGTAAAACATCTTCAAATAAGCTCTCAGCTTTTGCAATATCATTATTCGCTAATGCTTGCTCTGCACGTGTTATTTTTTGCTGTGCTAGCTCATCTGGTGATAATTGTTTACGCGATATTTTTAATGTCGACGAAGGAGGTGCAATTTCTTCTTTGTGAGCGATAAGGCTAGGCTTTTCTTCAGTAATACTTGAATGGTTAGCCAAGCTTTTCGGCACTGAATTAATCGAATCATTACTGGCTTCTGTAGTTCTACTCGCTATTAAATTTTGTTTTTCAGCTAGTAGAGGTTGTGCACTATCATTATTCACCGATTTAGGCTGAATTGTTAACTCACTCACTTCTTTATTGCGTGCCGATTTTTCAATAGTGCTTTCAATTTCTTGAGCTGTTACCTGCTCTGTTATTATCTCTGAAGCAAATTGTGCTTCTTTAAGCTTTTGGTTTTCTGTATACATTTGCCAAATAAAATGCCCCAAAATATTTAACGATACAATAACCACTAAACTGATCAATAGTATTCTCTTATTAGAAGTAACATCTGCCGCAGGCGCAGCAAAACTATTCGAACCTTGTTGCTCAACTTTTCGTTGGTCTAAATCCTTTAACATTTGATTGATGACGCTCAAACGACTACTCCATAATTTTTAATCAAATAGCCTATGACGAGTGAAATCCCCACCACAGTTATTGCAATATACCACTTCAATGAACTCGATGATTCTGTGGCCTCGGTATCTTTTATTGCTGCAGATAAATGTTGGTTAGTTAATTGATACTGCCCTTGGCCATAACTTAACATTAACATTTTATGACAAAGTACATTGACGATACGGGGAATACCTTGGCTAACTTTCGCGACCTTTTTAGATAAAGCACGACTAAATAATGCTGCGCCTTTATAGCCGGCAACCTGCAATCGATGTTGAATATAACTTTGCACTTCCAATGCTGTCATAGGGCGTAATCTATAAGAAAAAGTAATTCGCTGTTTTAACTGCCTAAATTGAGTTGTCGCTAGGCGCGCATCTAACTCTGGTTGGGCAAATAATACAACTTGCAAAAGCTTACGCGTTTCAGTTTCTAAGTTGGTAAATAATCGCAACGCTTCTAGACTTTCTTCAGGTAAAGCTTGAGCTTCGTCTAGAATAAGTACAACTGAATGCCCTTTACTATGTAACTCCAATAACCTTTGTTGAATTCGCTGGGTTAGCAATTGCACCGACATGCGTTGTGCCTGTTTGACCCCTAACTCAACTGCGACTGCACGGCGTAATTCATCAGGCTTTAAATAAGGATTAGGAATATAAGCCGTGACAAAGTGTTCCGGAATTTCGTTCAGTAACTTTCGGCATAATAATGTTTTACCCGTACCAACTTCCCCGACAACCTTAATAAAACCTTCCCCTGTTTTCAGGGCCGTTAGCAATACGGCTAACGCTTCATTATGTGGTTCCAGTCCAACATAAAATACAGTGTTTGGTGTTAAAGTGAACGGAAGTTCAGTTAAACCAAAGTGATAAAGGTACATAGGCGTTAGCTATCGTTATTATTTAATGGGAGTACTTGATGCTTTATTATCATCTTCAGAAAAATCATCTTCTTCTGGAAACCATTGTTTTAATAATGAACGAGCATCTTTTAGTTGATTCTTCCAAGTATCTTGGCCAACAACAATCGGTTTTAGCAGTATAACCAACTCTTTTTTCTGAGTTTGTTCACTTTTGCTTTTAAACAATTCGCCCATAAATGGTATATCACCAAGCAATGGAGTCTTAGACTCTATAAATGATTTCTTCGTTTCTATCAAACCACCAATAACAACAATCTCACCAGATTTAGCACGTATTATCGTATCAGACTCACGCACACTGCTTTTTGCTAAAGGTAGAATGATTTCTTCTTCCCCCAACTTAATCGTTTTAGTTTGCTCATTGGTCGAAGTAACTGAAGGATGAACATGAAGAATAACTTCGCCATTTTCATCGATTTGTGCAGTAACATCTAAAGCTATACCCGAGAAAAAAGGCGTAAGATCAATTTCAGGCGAAGTGGTAGTTGAAGTACCTGTCGTCGTCGTATTTGAAACATCTGTGACATAATATTCATCACTACCGACTTTGATTACCGCTTTTTGGTTATTTGTCGCGGTTATTCTAGGGCTAGATAATACTTGAACATTGCCCTGTGTAGCGAGTAATTCAATCACACCAGTAAAATCTTTATTATTAATTGTTAAGCTACTAGTACCACCTATAGTGCTGGCAATGACATTGCCAGCAATAGCACCGGTTGTGCCAAAAACTAAATCAGTGCTACCAATACTACCTAATACTTGGTCCCACTTTACACCTTGTTGATAATCATCATTAAGGGTAACTTCCATAATTTTAGCTTCAATAATAACCTGGCGACGTAGGTGCGTTTGTGTGTCATTAATAAAATCTTTAACGGCTTGAATTTCCGCAGGTAACGCACGAACAGTAACTAAGCCTGCTTGTGGTGAAACAATAACTGAACGATCATCTTTATTACCGACTAAAAGGGTCAATGTTTCTTTTAGCTCTTGCCAAAAATCCGACTCGGTTTCAGTGTAAATGTTAATGCCACTTGAACCTTGTTGACTACTTTGGTTACCACCATTTGAACCATTATTACCGTTTGAATTATTCGATCTATTAGAGCTATTGCCAGAGTTACCGTTTGAATTATTACCACTGTTCGGATCATTCTCTGAAACACCACCAGAGTTAATACTCGTGCTCGACATGCCAAAACGTTTAACAAATAAGTAATTTAATGGGATCGTTTCAGTGCGTATACCAGCGGGGTATACTTGCACGACTTTACCATTACGGCGAATTTCATATCCGTATACTTCTTTTACGATATCGAGCACTTCATCAAGAGTACTGTTTTTCAAATTCAAGGTTATAGTACCTGAGACGTCAGGATGAACCGCTACACTGTATGGTGATTCATCAACTAAAGCCGCAAAAAACTCCTGCGCATTAACATCACTCGCCGCAATTTCTAAGCGTTTTTCTGCTAACAAACCATTACGTGCTTGATTAATGCTACGTTGCATCAACTCTTGTTGAATAGCATTAGGTAGCTGCTTAAGTGCTTCAGGTGTTGGCTTATTCGAGTTTTCAATTGCTTTATTTAATGCTTCAGTAATTTCTGTGGGTTTTTCAGACGTTGTTTGACAGCCAAACAAAGTGAGAAGTAACGCGAAACAAGAAAGTTTTATTTGAGTATTTTTCATTTGATTATTTCTTTTCATTTGGATTTAACCACCACGCCAGAAAATACGCTAAGCTTTAAACGTTTCTCTGCTGAACGTAATACAACACTGGTATTATTTACTGCCACCAATTTATATTGACGGATAAAGTCACCTACTTTTAATACTTGCCCATTAATAACCGCGGTATGTACTTCATAACCATGTACGATACTTTCTAGAACCAATGCTGATTTCCCTGCTTTATTGGACTTGCTCATGGATGAAAAGTCAGAACTTGATAATGGCTTTGTTGGATCTATATTTTGTGCTTCACTTATCGGTGAAACTAATAAAAATATCGTACAGAGAGTGATAAGATATAAATTTTTAAACACCGATAAACTCCCTTTTAGTACTTAAACTGTACATTTCTATTTCTAATTCACTGACAGGGTATGCTTTAAGTTGATAATTAAACTCTTGCCAAAAGAATTTCCATGATAATGCTTCAAGTTGTTGTAAATAATCACGTAACTGAAAGTAACTGCCGCTAAGCTTAATTTTTATAGCATGACGATAAAGCACAAGCTCTTCTGGAGGTAATTCAGTACTGCTGTCTGTCGCTTTATTAATCGGGCGGTTGTCGTTATTTTTTCCCGTAGCTTTTGGTTCAGTCATTGTAATAGGCTGCGCTGCAACTACTTGAAAAGATTGTAGAGACACTCCTTTTTGCGTTTTAAGCAATTGTAGTAAAGCATAACGCATCTGAATAGGATCGATTAAATCTGAGGTTAATTTTAATAAATCGCCGTCAACTTTTGATAGTTTCTTTTTATATTGCGCGATTTGATTATTTAATACTGCGTTTGGATCTTGAGAAAGCCCTTGTTCAAGTAGTGCAATAGAGCTTTTTGCCGAGCGATTCCCTACAGTAACTTTAGCAATTTTTTGTTCCAGCTTATTAATCTTTAACGAATTCTCATCAATAAAAAAACTATGAATAATAAAAATTATCGCCGCTAAACCTGCAAACAGTACTAGATATTGCTCACGCGGTGTAATCGTTAGATATTTTTCACAATATTCTTGCCACTGCTTATTCATTGACACTCCCTACATTTGCTTTTGAACTCACTACAAACTCAGTAAGTTTTTGCTCATTTTCATTTAGGGTAAAATTGATAAATGACTTTCCTGATAAAAAACGAGAATGCTCAAACTTTGCCAGCCATGCAGGAACGGACTCCGGGGAACGGGCAATACCAGCAAAGGTTAAGTCTTGATAAGTAATATTGACATGTTCCAAGCTAATATCTTGATGGTGCATAGACGATAATTCGGTCATAGCTGAGGCAAACCCTGCAACAGAAGTATAAGAAGGGTCGGTTAATTCACGATGCAGCACTTTTTTATTACTCAATATGAGTTTCAACATTGCTAATTCTTCAATCACTTTAGTATCTGCACGGTTCGATTTTATTTGAGCTTCAAGCTGAGCCAGTAAAGCATCTTGACTATTTTTTATACGTGATAGTTTTTGATCTTCAACCGTTAATTGACTCACTTGGTAACTATTAAATAATGACCAAGAAAGCATCACAGCAAAGGTAAATACCCAAAGTATTACTACGCGAGGTAAAGTTACTAATACATCTTTAGGCAGTAAATCCGCTTGCAGTAAATTAATTGAAAGTTTTGCCATTAGTCTATCGACCCCATATTATTCAACTGTGTTGCTCCTATTGTAGCGGCATACTCTCTTGAATCAGTAAACCCTTCTGGCATTACAAGTAAGTTCACTGCAACATTGGTATTTTCAGCCAATTTTCGTGCGAGTAACGCTTCAGTAGGTATGGGTACAATAACTTCAATAGTACGTATTGGTGCTTGCTTAAGTTGACGCTCAAAATAATCCGTTGAACGTTGAATTTCTAAGCTTAAACTATCTACAACACCAAACGACAATTCATCTTCACTTTTAGTAGAAATTTGTGAAAAGCCACGTAAACGACGAGAGAAGTACACTTTGCCTTGCTTAACAATTAACAGCACAATTTCTTCATTAGGTTGCTGACAAACCATTAAACAAGCATCATTTTGAACAGGTACTAAGCTAGCAAAGGCAAACTCTTCGGTGGTAATCGTTTTGAGTACCAGTCCATTTTGACTAAGTGGCTCAATAAAGGTTAATAAGTCTTTTTTGGAAGCACAAACCACATTAATTTTTTCATTACCGCCAGCAAGTGTTGGTCCATCAAAATAATCAAGTACCATATCTTCAGGTGAGTAACTAACCAAGTCTTTAATCTGCCATTTAAGCGCAGCATTAACTTCATCTTCAGGGATATTAGGTTTGTCTACGAGTACTACTTGAGTCTGTGACGCAGCCAGAACCAAATGACACTGCCCTTGTAATTGATGTTTATTTTGTTCAATTTTAATTTGCTGGGGAAGCTCGGATAGAGGTAAGGTTACTTGCTCAAGCTGTTGTCCGCCCTGCTTGGGACAGAAAAAAAAAGCAAAAGATTCCTGGCGTAAACTAACACCAATCAGGTCTTGAGACTCAGCTTTAGAAAATAATTTAGTTAATTTTGTAGTAAGTGACATTTATCAATATTATTATTTGTAGTTAGATGCCTTAATTTCATTATCCTCTATTCCATTACAGGCGCAAGTTTTTTATTGAATAGATAGATTTAAGTAAAGAAAAACATTACCTTTTATGCAAATACAATCTCAATTGGAAATAATTTCCCACCCTCTTTTTGAAAAACATCAGCTCATTGTTTCAATAAAACGTGATGATAATATCCACCCGATAATTTCAGGTAATAAATGGCGAAAATTAAAGTTTAATCTACATTTCGCTAAAGCCAATAATTATGCCGGCATAATCAGCTTTGGCGGTAGCTTCTCTAATCACATTCATGCTTTAGCATTTGCATGTCAGCAACAAAAATTAAAAAGTATCGGCATTATTCGCGGTGAATCTGCTTATGAAAGTAATTACACCTTATCGATGGCGCAACAATGGGGTATGAAGCTCAGCTTTGTTGATAGGAAAACTTACCGTTTACGTGATGATGCTAACTACCTTAATGATTTACAGCGAAAGTATCCTGATTACCTGATAGTACCTGAAGGCGGTAGCAATAAATTAGCCTTAGCTGGTGTCGGCGAAGTAATTACCGAGTTAAATCAACAATGCGAGTTCGATACATTATTAACACCCGTTGGTAGCGGTGGAACCTTAGCAGGGCTAATTCAGGCAGACAAAAATCAGCATAAACTATTAGGTATTTCAGTATTAAAAGAAGACGGTTACTTAGCAGAACAAGTAATTGATTTACTGGGTAATGGCTCACATTTTGATAACTGGAAAATTTTGTCGGAATTTCATCGTGGTGGTTATGCAAAGTTCAACAAAGAAGACGAGCAACGAATCACTAATTTTAATTTGCAAACGGGGTATGTTTTTGAACCTGTTTATTCAGGAAAAATGATTCTCGCATTTTTAGATTTAATCGAACGGAATTATTTTTCTAAAGGCGAAAGAATCGTTCTTTTACATACAGGCGGGTTACAAGGAATTGGCGGCATGCTTGAACGAAAACAACTTAATAGTGATAACTGGTCAGCGCCTGAGTTTAAATAACCCCGTAATTTATTAAAACAAAAAATTTTAACTCTACATTTTAGATAAAAAAATACCGCTAATTCGGTTAAGAAATAGCGGTATTTTATAAAACTTAATTTAGCGAACTAAATTAAGCTTCAGCAATAACGATAACTTTTACGCTAGTATCAACATCGTTATGTAAGTGAATAGCGATTTCGAATTCACCTGTTTCACGAATAGTACCTAAAGGCATACGTACTTGAGCTTTAGTTACAACAACGCCAGCTTCAGTGATTGCATCAGCAATATCACGAGTACCAATTGAACCAAATAACTTACCTTCATCACCAGCAGATGATGCGATAGTTACTTCAGCCAATTCAACGATTTTAGCTGCTTGAGCTTCAGCCGCTTTTAACGTAGATGCTAATTTAGCTTCAATTTCAGCACGACGGCTTTCAAAGTGAGCTACGTTAGCTTCAGATGCAAATACTGCTTTACCTTGAGGTAATAAGAAGTTACGTGCATAACCAGATTTAACTGATACCT
>Ga0209291_1002847_pt1 | contig 13490 bp, 12 predicted proteins | sample GOMGulsemesocosm_FD_184633 | JGI IMG/M metagenome (GOLD analysis project Ga0209291, IMG submission 184633) | Methane-oxidizing microbial communities from mesocosms in the Gulf of Mexico - GOM9B Gulf of Mexico (SPAdes) (version 2) | ecosystem: Environmental > Aquatic > Marine > Cold seeps...
GGTTGCTACATCCTCTTCACTGGCATTTTCTTCGGTTAACAGGGCAATATCATATTGTTCGATAGTTGGCTGTAAAATCTGCAATATAATCGCTTGGCTGTCCAAGTCGACTTGCGTTACTACCTGCGCACTTAAACTTGAGCCTGCCTGTTTACAGTGAACCTGCAGAGAACTTCTATCTACGCTATTGATGAATGCTCCTGCTTTTAATGCCGCCTCTGTGGCGAGCTCTAATAGTTGTTCTAACTGACAAACCGTGAGTTTCATTGTTTTATTGACCTTGTTCAGCTGAATTTAATTGCGCTGTTTTTAACTGTAACAGTGCCTGCTTGGTCAGTGCTTCTGTATAGCTGTTTATCTTCCAATGGTTCGGGCTCCAGCCTTTCATAAAACGTTGGAAATCAGCCCAGGCAATACAATAAAGCGGTCGCCATACATCTTCTACTGCTTGCGGGTCTACGTCTGGTTGATGCTCGGCGAGTGCCTGTTTTAATACTCTAAAATAATAGTTCAATAGCTCAGGCACATCTTGTTCACAGTGTTGATATGGCAAGCAACTGCTGAGCAACAAGATCACGTCTTTCATACCGCACCCTCTGCCGACATATTGAAAATCAACGCCAGCAACGCGATCACCTGTGGATGTGAAACAGAAGTTAGCCAACTTAGCATCGCCATGAACCAGGGTTTGAAACTGACATTGTTGCAGTGTTTTATCTATTAGTTCTGCTGCTTGCTGCAATGGCATATCGGTTAATGCGATCAGTTCGTCGGGTCGGGTGGCTAGGTGCCAGTAGCTCCCGCAATCCCATAAACCTTCCGGTTCAATCGCGAGGTGCTGGGCATGGAAATAAGCCAGCCAAGTTAAACATGCCTCTATCTGTTGATTACTGATATGTGGATTGTCTACAGCAGATTCGTAGGAAGCAGGTTTAGGCTCAAAACTAGTGAACGCCTGCTCAAATCCTAACGTGGCTAAATCTTCCATGATGAGTAATATTTCATCATCTTGCTCTTCAACATACAGACACTTAGGTACAGGGCATTGCGCCAGACAATTGTTGGCGTAGTGCTGATACCAGTGTAGTTCCACCTGATATGATTTTAATTTTCGCTGATGAGAGAGAGATGTACTCCAACCGCGCGGATGCACTTTTGGTTGCGGTAATTTGATGTGTTTCACTATTACCGAAGTATGTTGACTACCGCCTAACGTGGCGCGAAACAGTTCGCCGTATCCGCCCCATAACTGTTGGATCAGCTGGGTACTGACAACGCGTTCTGCTGTCATGGCATTGGCAACGGCCTGTAAAACGTCTGTTGGTATACTCATAGCTGGCTCATGAATGAAAATATGCCAACTAGTGTATAAAATAGTGCTGCACATGGGAATTGTAGTGGCACAGTTATTTTGGCTACTTAACCATTAAAGCAACCTGCATCTTAAAGAAACGAAAGTATTAGGGCCAATCTTTGATTTGTTGTCAGCCCAAGTGTTAATGGTCTAGCTAATCTGTTAATTGTACTGCCGAACCAGATACTTTTATGCCGCCGATTTTCGGAATCGAAAGGTTTAACTGACTTGGTCGTCCCATGATTTCGCCTTGTAATATATTTATATCCTGCGGTGCATTTATTATGTTTGCTTCGCGTAAATAGCCACCTAAAGCCACTGCTGCGGCGCCCGTCGCTGAGTCCTCGACTACACCGCCAACCGGGAATGGATTACGAGAGTGGATGAGAGCATCGTTTTCACGCCAGATCAATTGTAACGTGATTAAATCATCATCTAGCATTATCTTTTTAAGCTTCTCGAAGTCGTAGCTTAAATTATCTAAGCGTTGTTTTGATTTCACTGCCAATACTAAATGCCAGTTCCCCCCAAAAGCACGTGCTGGTGGAATGCTGGTATCTAAATCATCTGAATTCCAGCCCAGTGCAGAAAGCGCGTCTTTAAGCAAAGTCTCTGATGGCCTTTCAAACTTAGGCTCCACTGACGTAAGCGCGGCTCTAATTTCACCGTTATGCTCGCTAACCTCCACAGGGATAGTTCCTATAGTTGTTTCAAACTGATAGGTACCGCGGCCTGTTTTTTTGCCCAAAGCAACGCCAGTTGCAATCGTCGCGTGTCCGCAAAATGGTACTTCAGCTTCAGGGCTGTAATAACGTACTGTTCGTTTGCTACCCTTGCTTGGTGCGACAAAAGCTGTTTCTGAAAAACCAACTTCAGCCGCAATGCGTTGCATTTCACTCGGTTCTGGTAACGCTTCACCAATCCATACGCCTGCCGGGTTGCCACCTGTAGGTGTGGAAGTAAATGCCGCTAGTTTTTGTAGTGTATGAGAATTCATTGCATGATCCTTGGGACTTGTTAGGGTATACATTTAATTTACTCCACCCAATAAAGACAGTAAATGAGTTATTGTTGACATAGTATGTGCATAATTGCACACTGAATTCAAACTCAAGTAGGTGTTTGTTTATGAATTGGAATGATCTTAAGTACTTTTTGGCGTTGGCGAGAGAGGGCACGATTAGTGGTGCTGGTAGAGTGCTGAATGTCAAACATACTACCGTGGCAAGACGCATTGAAGCGCTTGAACTAAGTCTGGGGACGCGTCTATTTGATAAGAGTCGAAGTGGCTACGCGATGACACAAGCGGCTGAAGATCTATACCAACAGGTCGTATCAATGGAGGAAAAAGTACATACCATAGATAGACAAGCTGCCAATCAGGATTCAGCCTTAGCCGGTCCATTAAAGCTAACTATTGCGTTTGAACTTGCTAATCGTCTTATCATTCCGAAGATGGGTGATTTTTGCCAACGCTTTCCTGATATAGACATGCAGTTACTCATGACCAAAAACCTTGTCGACTTGGCTGCCATGGAAGCCGATTTGGCCATTCGTATGACACCAAATCCACCGGATTATCTCGTGGGTTCGGAAATTATGAAATTACACCATGGCATCTACGCTTCGCCAGCGCATTTGCAAGGTCATGTACAATCTCGTGCAACAAAGTCAAAAGTAATACTTTTTCAGTCGGAAACTAAGCGACCGGATTGGGTAAAAAAACAGGCCCGCGATGCTGACGTTTCACTTCGTGTCGATGATGTCGGTTCAATGGCGGTTGCTGCGGTTAACGGTTTTGGCTTGGCCAAGTTGCCTTGTTTTATCGGCGATAGTCAATCTGGACTAGTTCGCTTGGATGTCGAAATGCCGCCATCCGATTGGGGAATTTGGGTCTTGAATCATGCCGAATTACGGACAACTGCGAGAGTTAGAGCGTGTAAAGAGCACTTAATTTCTGTATTAGAAAATCAACGCGATCTAATTAGCGGTAATTTATCTGACTATTCATTAAACCAGCCCTCTAACTATGCATCAGACTAGGCCTCTCACTACGCATCAGACTAACCATTCAATTAACATTTATCTCAACCTCTACGCTACAAGAATAGCCCGCTGTAGAGGTAAACTTGGGATGCATTGCTGAACAAAAAAGAGCTGGTTGTAAAATACAACCAGCTCCGTAAGGATGCAGAACGCTATCACTTGCGTTATTTAGTCTCGGTTGTTATCCAACCAATGTTTAAATTTATCCAGGTGTTGTAGCATCTGCTGCATTTCTGGTTCTTCCCATTGCTGGAAACAACTGTTCAATTTTGGCGTAAAACTAGCGTGTGCGTTCTCTACTTTTTCCAGACCATTGGCATTGATTTTAATCCACTTTTTACGGCCATCTTGCTCGTCTTTTGTTATTTCTATCATTTTCATTTCGACCAGTTTATTGACAACCTTTGTTATGCCTGGCTGGTTCATTTGCATTACCTGGGCTAATTGGCTGATCGTTTGTTGCCGTTGTGGTTGATGGGCGAAATGATTCAGCAAATTGAATTGTGACTGATTAAGCCCGAGAGGAGTCAACGCCTTAGCTAGCCATGCATTATTTAGTTGATGAATAATTCCTAATGATATTAATATCTTAGTTGGTAATTCTTGTTTTTCTATCGACATAATTTAAAAACACCTTGAAAATACATTCCAAAGAATATATATTTATTCCATGGAATGTATTTTAACAGAACTAGTTTAAGAGGCAAAGTCATGAATAGAAGAAAATTCATAAAATTGATTGGTTCAGGTGCGGTGATTCTGGCTGCGAGTCCTATTGTGATAAATCAAGTTAATGAGGTAAAGCCAGAGAGTTTTAGGCCTGCATTAACGTATGATGATTTAAGAAAAACCTTAATAAGTTATGCGATGCTTTGTCCCAACCCACATAATAAACAACCTTGGAAAGTTGCTTTTCAGGGGCAAGACAGAATCATGCTTTATGTTGATCCAACACGATTATTGCCTGAAACGGATCCTATACACCGCCAAATCCATATTGGCCAAGGCACTTTTATTGAAAGCTTAGTGATCGCCGCCAGTCATTTTGGCGTGAGAGCGGAAGTGAGCTACTTCCCAGTGGGGGAGTATGACAATCAAAGTTTACCGTTTCGTCCTGTGGCGGATATTAAATTGGTAAAACAGAGTGATATTCACCCCGATCCGCTGTTTACTCAGCTCGTGCGCCGTCAGTCAACCAAAACTCCTTATACGGAAGAAAAACTGACAGCACAGCAGCTAGATAAACTAAAAACGGTTATCGATGGCAGTGAATTTTCGCTGCAATTTATCGACAGTGAACAAGATAAGAAAGCAATGGCAGACTTTTTGGTTCAGGCCATGGAAGTTGAGGAAAAAGAACGTGCCAGAAATATGGAAACAATAGCCATGTTCCGGTTCAATGACCAAGAATTTACCCAGTACCGAGATGGCTTTGGTTTGCCACAAAATGGGACGTCAGGTTTAAAACGTGTAATAGCTGAAACATTTTTTATTAACCGTAAAAAAGCAGAAGAAGATCCGTCTAGCTTTGGTCAAGAAGGGGTGAAAATTACGGCTAACGTTGCCTACAATACTCAACATTTTGCGTTGTTATCTAGCCAAGATAATAGTCGGACAACACAATTAAAAATAGGACGGTTATATAATCGTATCAATCTAACAGCAAGTGCGCTGGGGGTTGCTCAACATCCTATGAGTCAAATTTTGCAGGAATATCAGGATATGTTACCGCTGCAAGTCAAATTTAAACAGCATTTTGGTATTGCAGAGCAAGAGACCGTACAGATGTTATTTCGCTTAGGTAAAGCAGCACCAACAATGGTTTCACCAAGACGAGAAGTGCATGAGTTGTTATTGAATAGCTAAGCTAAATTGGCACACTTCAACGGTGGAAACATTCAATAAAAAAGAGTCGCGCAGAGATGAGAGTATCGCTGCTTTCAGTGGTTTTTCCTATGACTGAGCGTTCTGCTCAGACTTTATGGTAATACTAGAAACCTTTATCTCAACCTCTACAACACAAGGATATTCTGCCGCTGTGATGATTTTGTTCGCCGGGGTACTTAACTGACCTTCAGGTATAAATAGCAGTTTATCAGGGAACGCGCGGTTTATTTTTAACGGTGCTGTGATAGTGGCATTACCACGAGTGATGGTCACCTCATAATCCTGCTGTTCGTCATAATCTGCGCCGGGGTTCATTTCCACATAAGCGTCATGACCGAGACCGGACAGGTTTTTTGATTGTGCAGTGAGTTTGCCTGAGCGAAACAGGCTGTCGCCAGTGATTAGCGTGTAATTTTCCAGTGCAAGATAATCGACCGCCGGCGCTTTAATCTCTGCTTCTGTAATTGCTGGTGGCGAAGTAGTTAAACCATAATCATTGAGCTTAGGACCAAAAATAAAGTCTTCTTTAAGCGTTTGATAACCGTCTATCTCTTGTTTGATTTGGCTGAGTATTTGCGCTGCAGTGTTTGGAATAATATCCAACCCCAGTGCACTGGCGAGCTGAGTGAAAATTACTGTGCTGGGTAATATATTAGCGGCGAGTGGCCGAATGGCGCTGACTTTCTGCACCCTAGCTTCATTATTGGTATAAGTGCCATCTTCCTCCCCGTATGAAGGCGTAGGTAAAATAACCATCGCTTGTTGTGCGCTGGCGGTCATAAAGGCTGTTTGAACTATGAGGCAGGGGCTATTCAAAGCGGCTTGTTCCAGTTGATCTCCCGCAGCACAATCTGCGATTGGATCTGCACCCACAACATAAAACATATCTGGAATACTTTTTTGATCGTAACTTTGCAAGTCTGGCAGGCAACCCATATGCCACTGGCCGAGCTGATTGGGGCGGTCAAACAGGAATTGCATAAACACCTGTTTACCTTGCTGTTGCAGGTGCTGTACGGTTTCTGTTATCCATATTAAACAGTTTTTTGCTTGCTGCCCGCGCATAAACTCGGTGCCGATTAATAGGGAGACAGAAGCACTCTGTTCCAATATAGTTTTACCCGCGATCACAAAGTCGGACAGTTGCTGGTCTTCTGATATAGCTAGTTCATCAGGCTGAGTTGATAACAGCGCCGATAATACTGCTGCTTCATTGCCCGGTAGCAAGCGTAACTTTTCAGTGGCAATATCATCCAAAGTACAGGGTCTAGAGCTCGCGATTAACAAGTGATTATGATTGTCGCGTTTGTGCTGCCTGATTAGGTAACTAGAGACCGGATTTTCATCACAGATGTTGGTTCCTAATAACAAAATGCAGTCGCTTTGAAAAATGTCACCTAGTGGTTGACGACTATAGGTTTGGGAGAGAAGAGCTTTCAGGATATCAGTTGTTTCTGGTTGTAGATTCAGACCTGAGAATCGGCAACTGGCATGGATGTCTGATGACTGAAAAACCTCTCGCATTAGTTTCTGAAAAATAAACGCGGTTTCATTGGTCTGTCGTGGCGAAATCAGGCCTTTGATATGCCCATTTTTACCGAGTATATTCAGGGACTTGTCGATGATCAAATTTAATGCTTCAGACCAAGTCACAGGGGTCAGGACATCATTTTTACGCAGCATAGGTTGAGTGATACGTTGACCGCCGTCGATGAAATCAAAACCAAAGCGGCCTTTAGCACACAGCAGCTCGCCATTAATACCCGTTTCATATTGGCTTTTGACCCGCGCCAGTTTACCTTCACGGGCTTCGATAGTCATGCTGCAGCCTGTGCCGCACATGCCGCAAGTGGTTTCAAACTTGTCAAGATCCCAAGGTCGCGCTTTATAACGATATGGGGTACTCATTAGTGCGCCCACCGGGCAGACTTCGATGCAGTTACCGCAATGACTGCAATCTTTCAGGCTGTTACCAACACCGGTAATTTCGGAGTCCAATCCGCGCTCCATGGTACCAAGTGCCACATCACCGACCACTTCCTCACAAACCCGCACGCAACGCTGACACTGGATGCAGCGGTTGGCATTAAAAGTGATGACATTATTGAGTTGAATATCGTCGATTCTAAATACGCGTTTAGGATCTACAAGCCTTGAATCGCCTTTGCCATATTCAAATACAGTATCCTGCAGTTCACATTCACCACTTTTGTCACATACAGGGCAGTCGAGCGGGTGGTTGGCCAACAGTATTTCCAGCATATCCTCGCGGCTGGAAATCACTTTTTCAGAATGGGTGAGTACCGCCATTCCTTCCGCAGCTAAGGTGGCGCAGGCCGGTTCCAGTCTTGGTCTGCCTTCAACTTCAATCAGGCACATGCGGCAGCTGGCCAAGGTTGACAGCCGGTCTTGATAACAAAAGGTTGGGATCTCAACTGCGTTGGCACGGGCGGCGTTAAGGATAGTAGTGCCTTCTTCGACTTCTATTTCCTGACCATTGATTTTGAAAATGATCATAAGTTTGTCCTATCGTCCACCGGGATCGTTTGCTGGTTGATCAGCGCATCATACTCATGAGGAAAATGCTTTAACGTTGCCCTGATCGCCCAAGCTGCACCGACACCCAGAGCGCAGAAACTATTGCCAAATACACCGCCGCATATTACCTGCAGCTGCTCTATATCTCCGGATCTGCCATGGCCAGACTCGATGCGGTTTAGGATCTTACTGGCCCAGGGCAGACCTTCCCGGCAAGGAGCACATTTACCGCAGCTTTCGTGCGAGAAGAACTCGGCAATGCGTCTGCCGACGGTTGGAATAGAGGTGGTCTCATCCAAGGCTATAACTGCAGCAGAGCCCATCATGCTGTCGGCTGCGGCCAGATCGGCAAAATTCATTTTTACATCAAGCCCTGCTAACGGGATCATGGGGGCAGATAATCCGCCTGGGATCACAGCTTTGAATTGTCCAGTCAAAGGTCCGCCGCCATAGTCATAAACCAACTCTCTCAGCGAAAGTCCCATCGGCAGCTCAACGATCCCACGGTTCTGCAATTGCCCGCTCAGGCCGAACAGACGTGGACCAGGCGCATCCTCAGGTCCGATGGAAGTAAACCAGTCAACACCTCTGGCAAAGATATGTGTCACACAGACAAAAGTTTCGACATTATTGATCACGGTCGGACAGTCATAAAGGCCAGCTACCGCAGGGAAAGGTGGTTTTAATTTTGGTTGACCGCGTCGACCTTCGATGGACTCCAGCAGCGCAGTTTCTTCTCCACAGATATAAGCACCAGCACCTTTATGCACATAGATATTGAGAGAAAAATCGGTGTTAAATATATTCTGACCTAGATAACCTCTAGCGTAAGCGGCTTTGAGTGCCTGGGTGATCATGGCGATTGATAAGCCATATTCACCGCGGATATAAATATAAGCCACTTCAGCTTGGATCGCATAAGCGGCAATGATCATGCCTTCAATCACCCGGTGGGGGTCGCGTTCCATTAGCAGTCGGTCTTTGAAAGTGCCGGGTTCACCCTCATCGGCATTACAACACAGGTAATGGGTTTTACCATCGTCTTTGGGTACAAAACTCCATTTCAAACCAGTGGGGAAACCAGCGCCGCCACGACCACGTAGATTGGAAGCTTTGACTGTGTCGATTACCTTATCTGGGGAGTAAGTGGTCAAGATCTTTTTGAGACCCTGATAACCACCAGTCTTTTCATAAAACGCAATACTGGTAGAGTCCGGATGAGTGATATGTTTCAGTAATACAAGTTCGCTCATTGCTCATTTCCTGCTGAGGGCTCATTTCCCGTTAATGGATCCGTGTCGGCCTGTGATAGCTGGTCGAGCAGCTTGTCTACTCGCTCCTTGGACAGGTTAGTGTAATAAGTATCATTGACCATCATAGCTGGCGAGACATCGCAAGAGCCGATACATTCAACTGCGGTTAGGGTAAAAAGACCATCTTTGCTGGTCTCGCCTTTGTTAATACCGAGTCGGGTTTGCAGGTGCGCGAACAGATCGTATGCACCGCGTAACATGCAGGGCACATTAGTACAGAGCTGAAGGTTGTATTTACCTATATTTTTATTTTTATACAGGGTATAGAAACTGGCCAGCTCAAATACCCAGATCTCTGGTACTTCGAGGATCTCGGAGATGGCTCGATAGGCCGTTTCATCGAGGAACCCATATGTTTCCTGAGCCAGGTACAAGGCTGGCATGATCACGCTGCGCTGGGTTGGGTAACACTTTGCAATTTCGGCGATAGGGACGGTAAGTTCGGCGATTATGTCTTGTTTAGAGTATGCGGCCGTCATTTATCCACCTCCTTCATGACTGGGTCGAGTGAACCTATCATCGCAATGACATCAGCTAGGTATTTCATATTGGTGGTGCGGTCGGTGAGCGCCTGTAAATTGACAAAAGAGGGCGCTCTGATTTTAACTCTGAACGGTTTTTCTGTGCCATCACTGATGATGTAAAAGCCGAGTTCACCCTTAGGTGCTTCGATAGCGGTATAAACCTCACCTTTGGGTACTTTGAAACCTTCGGCAGCCAGCTTGAAATGATGTATTTGCGTTTCCATGGAATGCGCAAGCAGGTCTTTATTGACTGGGAAGGCGATCTTCGGGTCTGCAATCAGAACCGGGCCTGGCTGCATTTGGTCGACACATTGGCGGATCATTTTCAGGCTTTCATACATTTCATCTACCCGGCATTTCCAGCGGTCATAACAGTCACCATCATTGCGCACGATAACGTTAAAATCCAGCTTGTCATAGATCTCGTAGGGAGCATCGCGGCGAATATCCCAATCGACCCCGGAAGCCCGTAAACAAGGACCACTGAGACCCAGGGCTATAGCATCTTCACCAGTTATATTACCGACATTTTCTACTCGGGCGAGAAATACTCGGTTGTTGCCTACCAGATCTTCATAATCAGTAATGCGCTGCTCGAAAATGTCACAAAACTCAATAATACGCTCGGTGCAGCCTTCGGGCAGGTCTTCTCTTACGCCGCCAACTCGGCAGAAGGACGTATGCATGCGGGCGCCGCTGATCATCTCCATCAGGTCCATAATCATCTCCCGGTCACGCATGGTATAAAGCAAGGTTGTTATAGCCCCTACATCCATCGGCAGTGCTCCTGTGATCAACAGGTGCCCAGAGATTCTCGATAGTTCAGCCATCAATACTCGGATATATTGCGCCCGCTCCGGTGCCTTGATATCCAGCAGTGCTTCCACTGCCAGTGCATACCCGAGGTTATTGGACGGCTGACAGAGATAATCTAAGCGATCCGTGAGCGGAAAGATTTGGGTATAAGTGAAATTTTCACATAGCTTTTCGGTGCCCCTGTGTAACAGACCTATGTGTGGTTCGATGCGCTTGACTATTTCGCCGTCCATCTGTAATAACAGGCGTAATACCCCGTGGGTGCTGGGGTGCTGCGGCCCGAGATTCATCAATACTTCACGGCTTAGCCCGTCTTCATTGTTACTCTCGTGGATGATATTCACATCTGTCATAGAATATCTCCGATGGGGCCTTTGGTTATGGAGGGAGCTGCGCCCGGTCTTTCTGCGCCAAACGGATTGTATTTATCTTTGTAACCGCGCAATGGGAAATCCCGGCGCATCGGCCAGCCTTCAAATTCCTGCCACATATAGATCCGGCGCAAGTCTGGGTGGTCTTCGAACACGATGCCAAACATGTCATAGGCTTCTCGTTCATGCCAGTTAGCCGTAGTCCAAATATGGGTGATTGTGGGGGCTGTTGGCGGATCTTCGAGCGGACATTTGATGCGTAATCGCCAACCCAGTGAAATAGAATAAAGATGGTAGACCAGTTGATAGCGCGGTAAGTTAGGGTAAAAATCCACACCACAAATATCAGCCATAAAATTAAATTTAAATGCTTGGTCATCACGCAGGAATAAACACAATGCAACTAGGTCTTTGGGGCTAACTACAACGCAGGGCATATCAGTGACGTTGGCAGCAACGCTGACTCGGCCGTTGAAATTATCGATGATATTTTCAAGTGGAAACGGGTCCGGCATGCTCATACATTCTCTTTTATAGTAGCTGGCGGCTGGGTTAAGGGTGGCTGTGAGCTGCCTTGCGCTGGTACTTGCTTAGACTGACGGCTGGCGCTGATTTTTTCCTGCAATAACACCATGCCATGTAATAGAGCATCGGGACGCGGTGGACAACCTGCCACATGTACATCAACCGGAACAAAAAGGTCTGAACCCTGCACTACAGAATAAGTATTATAAACCCCGCCTGAGATGGCGCAGGTACCCATGGCAATGACATATCTAGGTTCTGGCATCTGGTCGTAAAGACGCCTGATAATCGGTGCCATTTTTTTGGTAACTGTACCGGCGATGATCATCACGTCTGATTGACGGGGAGAGGGACGAAACACCACGCCAAAACGGTCGAGATCATAGCGGGCGCAACCAGCCGCAATCATTTCAATAGCGCAGCAGGCAATACCGAAGGTTTCCGGCCATAAGGACGAGCGCCGACTCCAGTTAATAATATTGTCTGAAGTGGTAAAAAGTACATTGTCTTTGTACCTGTCTGTCAGGCTTCCCATTCTAAGGCTCCTTTTATCCAAGCGTAGATAAAGCCAACCAAAAGCATCACAATAAAAATGAGCATTTCGATGTAACCAAATAGGCCGAGGTCTGTCAGCACAACAGCCCAAGGAAACAGAAACATTGTTTCTACGTCAAACACCACAAATAAGATGGCGATTACGAAATACTGTACTTTAAATAATCCAGCAGAGGCTTCTCCAACATGGTCGATGCCGCATTCATACGGGCGGTTTTTCTCTGGATAGGGATTATCTGACCTGAGCAAGCGGGAGACTGTCAGGATAAATGCAGCCAGCATAATCACAACCGCAACCATTAAAAAAACCGGTAAAAAATCAATAGGCATTTACTTCATCCCCCCTTACTTCGCTATTCTAACTGTAGTCTTGTTTGTGGGTTTTATCCAAGCCCTGGCGGCATCGAGCCAGCTACCAGAGCCAGGAACCAGGCCGGTAATAATCCGGTTAGCAAGGTACCTATTGTGGCAACCAGCAATACCGTCCGTATCGGTAAGTTAAGCTGTATTTCAGCCTGTACTTTAGATTGACACGCTGGTGGCTGCACATACATCAACATGATGATTCGAATATAGAACCAAGCCGCAACGGCGCTTAACAGCACTGCGAGCACAGCCAGCATTACATGGTCTTGATCTACTAGGGCTACCAACACATAGAACTTGGCAAAAAAACCACCAGTCGGCGGAATACCAGCCAGAGAAAATAGAAACAGCAGACTCATTAAAGCCAGGCCTGGGTGATTTTTTGCCAAACCAGAAAAGTCCTCGATTGGCTCGTCTGCTGCTACCCCTTTGTTCAAGAGAATGATGACGGCAAAGATGCCAACCGTCATGAAAGCATAAACCAAAAGGTAAAACATAATGCTCGCTATACCGGCTTCGCCACCAGCCACAAGACCTAACAGTAAAAAGCCAGCATGGGCAATACTGGAATAAGCCAGCATACGCTTGATATTGGTTTGCACCAGTGCCACAAAGCTGCCCATTGCTATCGTCAGCACAGAGATAGCTGCGACGTTTAACAACCATATGGGCTGCAGCGCAGTAAGGTCTAACATGAAGATACGGATGAGAATGGCAAAAGCGGCCGCTTTGGGCACGACTGACATATAAGCCGTGATCGGTGAGGGCGCGCCTTGGTAAATATCTGGCACCCACATGTGAAAGGGAACAGCGCCGACTTTAAATAACAGACCAACCAGCATAAACAAGGTTGCGAGGATCAACATAGGATCGGACAAATCTAAGGTTAATAGTACCGTTGTCATGTCATTAAGGTTGGTGGTGCCAGTCAAACCATAAAATAATGACATGCCGTAAAGGAAGATACCGGACGAAAAGGCGCCTAGAATGATGTATTTTAATGATGCTTCATTGGATCTGGTATCAGCTTTGAGGAAACCAGTTAACACATAAATCGATAATGCCTGCAGTTCCAAACCAATGTAAATTAGCAGCAGGTCGGTACTGGATACCATGATCATGCCGCCTACCAGTGCAAATAATAACAAGGCATAGTATTCACCCTGAAATACACCTTCTTTGCATTTTCCGTTGT
>Ga0209291_1002848_pt1 | contig 13488 bp, 14 predicted proteins | sample GOMGulsemesocosm_FD_184633 | JGI IMG/M metagenome (GOLD analysis project Ga0209291, IMG submission 184633) | Methane-oxidizing microbial communities from mesocosms in the Gulf of Mexico - GOM9B Gulf of Mexico (SPAdes) (version 2) | ecosystem: Environmental > Aquatic > Marine > Cold seeps...
CATTAACTAATCCATCAATATAATGTTGTGGTACACAGCCACCAAAAGCAGGTGCTGATTTTATTTCACTTTCATCGGCGTTTAATACATCCGAAACCGCATCAACAATAAAACCTATCGTTCGTGTGACTCCAGCATTCTCTATTGTTAAAACAATCACAACCGTGGTTTCAGTATATGCTGCTTCACAAATATTAAATTTAACGCGTAAATCAATGATCGGCACGATAATGCCGCGCATATTAATAACACCACAAACATGTTCAGGAGAGTTCGGTATTTTAGTGGGGGTTTCCCAACTACGAATTTCTTCAACACACAAAATATCAAAGCCATATTGTTCTTTGTCGAGCATAAACGTTAAATACTGCTCGCCACTGGTAATAAAGTCGATACCTTCAAGTGAGTACTCCCCTTCAACGGGGATATCTTGAGCAAGGTCTTGAATATCCATTAAGCTGTCACTCCCTCAAGGTTTGTTGTTCTTTTGTGTAATTGTGCTTGGCTGGCGCTTTTCATGGCCATGGAGATCATTCCCGGTACATCAAGGATCATGGCGACAGAGCCATCACCTAAAATAGTAGCGCCGGAGACCCCTTCTACTTGTTGGTAATTGTCTTTTAAGCTTTTAATAACCACTTGTTGTTGTGCTAATAAGTCGTCAACCATTAAGCCTACTTTTTGGCCATCCGCTTCAACAACCACTAATAAAGCATTATCTACCTGTTCATTTTCTGCGGTAATATCGAATAACTTGTAGATAGGAATGACGGGAACATTATCTTCACGTAAGCGATACAGCAGCATGTCACCTGAAACACGATTAATCAGCTCAGGTTTTGCTTGTAATGATTCAACAATGGTAATTAATGGCACAATGTAAGTTTCAGTACCCACTTTAACCAATTGACCATCTAAAATAGCTAAGGTTAATGGCAAGTTGACTTTAAATTTTGAACCTTTGCCGGGTTCAGACTCTACTTGAATGCGACCACCGAGTGATTGAATGTTCTTTTTCACCACGTCCATGCCAACACCACGACCAGAAATATCACTCACTTCTACGGCCGTTGAAAAACCCGCTTCAAAAATCAGATCAAAGACTTGACTGTCAGTTAGTTGTGTTTTTTCGTCAACAAGACCTTTTTCAAGTGCTTTGTTAAATACCGCTTGGCGATTAATACCACCACCATCATCAGAAATTTCGATAACAATATTACCACCTTGGTGGTAGGCATCTAAAACGATGGTGCCCTTTGCTGGTTTACCATTAGCAATACGGACTTCGGCAGACTCAATGCCATGATCTACCGCATTTCGAACGAGATGAACCAACGGATCGCCTATTTGTTCCATCACGGTTTTATCGAGCTCTGTTTGTTCACCTTTTAAGATCAACTCAATATCTTTACCGGTTTTTTTCGATAAGTCATGAATCAAACGTGGAAAACGGTTAAAGGCAAAACTGATCGGTAACATGCGAATACGCATGACACTTTCTTGTAATTCTTTGGTATTTTGTAAAAGTTGCTCTAAACCAGAAGTTAAACGTTCTACTTTGGTGATATCAAAATCATTACCAAGTTCAGATAACATCGATTGAGTAATAACTAACTCACCCACTAAGTTAATTAAGCTGTCAACTTTATCAACCCCTACACGAATTGAACCAACTTCAGCTTTCGCTTTTGTCGTTGCTTTTGCTTCAACGGTTTTATTTTGTGATTTTGCCGTATGGATCTCTTCGGGTACCGGCTCAAGTGGAGGCGGTGGCGCAGAAGCTGTTGGTGGTGTTGCAGCAGCTTCAGTTGAAGAATCATCTGATTCAGTGAGTTCTTGCGCTGGAGCTACTTCACTATTGTTGATTTTTTCTTCAGTGATATTAAGTTTACATTCATCTTCAACCCATTCAAAAACTTCTTTAATGTCTTCTTCGGTTGATGATGAAGTTAATGTTAGCTGCCAGCTAATGTATAACTCTTCTGCATCAATATCGGTAACTGCCGGTAAATCTTTGCAATTAGCTTCAACCACTAACTCACCTAAATCGGCAAGGGCATTAAACAATAGCAGTGGATCATTGCCAGTTTGCACTAAGTGGTGATCAGGGATAAATTCAATATGCCATATTGACTGGCCAGCATTTGCTTGTGGCTGGTCTTGGGCAGTAGATTGCTCACCGCTAGCCTGTACTTCTTCTGACTCTTTCCCTTTGTTTAAAGAAATAGTCAGTAAGTCCGATGTTTCATTGATTTTAGTGAGATCACAATCGACTTCGTCCCTTATTGACTCAATAAGTAGACGCATACAATCGACAGAGTCGAGTAATAATTCGATATCACTTTGTTCAATAGCACGACGGCCATCACGCATTTCATCAAGTAATGTTTCTACAAGATGAGTAAATTCAGTAACCTGATTAAAACCAAAAGTGCCAGCTCCCCCTTTTATTGAGTGCGCCGCTCTAAAAATCGAATTAATCGTTTCATCGTCACCTTGCTCTAAATTAAGCAAGCTTGACTCCATGAGCTCAAGTCCTTCAAAACTTTCTTCTAAAAAACTTGGAATAAATTGGGAGAGATCAATACTCATAATATTTTACCGTATGACACGTTTGATGGTGGCAAGCAATTTTTCAGGGTTAAAGGGTTTAACAAGCCAACCGGTGGCGCCTGCAGCTTTACCTTTTAATTTCATGTCACCAGAGCTTTCCGTGGTAAGCATTAAAATAGGGGTAAATTTAAAACTGACCAGTTTTCTCAGTTCACCACATAAAGCAATACCGTCCATGTTGGGCATATTGACATCGGATATTACTAGGTCAAATGAACCTGCTTGTGCTTTTGACAGCCCTTCTTTGCCGTCTCTAGCTTCAACAGTTTCATAACCTGCACTTTTTAATGTGAAACTAACCATATCGCGAATAGAGTTAGAATCGTCAACAACCAAAATTTTGGTCATATTTTTTTCCTTTTAACTAATTTAAACAAATAAATACTACTAGTTTTATATATTGAGGTATTGATTTAAAACGGGCTCATTTATACCAAGCAATTTTATGCTCTGGCTAAGTATAGATGACTGGTTTTCCCAGGTGAGTACTTTATTCTGTGCAACTATGTAGGTTACGGTGGATAAAAGTAATTGGATGCCAACGGTATCGACACGGATGACATCACTGTCGTCAAAAGCAATTTCATCGTGTTCTTCTATATATCCAATAAACTGCGACTTACATTCTTCAACTTGAGCAATGGTTAATTCTGCTGGCAATTTAAGCATGAAATTTAATGTCCTAAGATTTATTTTTTTAAAATCATTACATTGAAAGATATAATAAATTTAAACTATCGCAAGTAAACTTCTAAAAAAAGTAACATTTTTTTTACTTTTGTACCATTTGGTCAACATTCCGCACAGAAAACGGACAAAAAACGTACAAAACTAAGTTATTTATAATTCACAAAATATAAACATGTCAGTGTCATTAGATCACGAAGTTTGTTGATTTAAACTGTAACAATTATTAAAGTTAACCGAGAATAAAAATTATAGAGTTGTTGTTGATATGTCAGATGAAAATGTAAAAGTCCCTAGTCAAATATTTCGTTGGTTTGAAAAGATGAAAGGTAACTATGAAAATAGTATACAAACGGTACTTTCTCGTTTTGAAAATTATGCAGCAGGCCAACAAAATCGTTTAGATACTGCCAATCATCAACACATTGACAATTTAAAGTTTTCCCATAACAATCAACTAGTTCAAAGCCAAGACACGATCAAGCACCTACATCAAGATATTGAATATTACAAAGAACAAATCGAAAGACAGCAACAGACCATTGCCCAATTAAATACTCGTTATGATGCAGTAATGACCTGCTTATTAACCGATCAAAATAAACGTGCCGATATTAAAGATATTTTCCAAGGCGATGATTTTTTTACCGAAGAAAAAAATGAATTACTGACGCCAAAGCCTATTCACCCTATCGATGAAACACACTACATAACTAGTCAAGACAGTGAAGTATCAGCAATAAATGACCAAACCCATGAGTTTGCACAAGACACTTTAAATAATACCGACAGTAGAAAAACAACTGATGATATACCAGCAGTTGATAATCGTACGGTTAATAATGAGTCATCTCAAGATAATGTCCCCGATATTGTTTTTAACAATGATGATAATGAAACGCTTTTTGAACAAGCCGTGCAACACAGAACGAACCAAGAATTTGAGTCTGCTTTCACTTTGTTTGAACAAGCAGCAACCAATCAACATGCTCGTTCAATGGGAGCCTTAGGACGTTCTTACTTCCTTGGCGAAGGTATTGAAGAGAATCATGAGTTTGGTTTAGCCTGGCTGATCAAAGCTGCCAGTCTAGAACTGCCACAAGCCATTTCACGCATTGCTCACTTTAAAGAGCATGACAATGAATTATACCAACTTGCTGTTGGCCTAGTTGAAAGCCAACAAATCTAAATTTATCTTACCTACACTTATACAGTGTATATTGTATAAAATATTTACTCCTAATGAAGTGCCATGGCATAATTGTACTTACAATAAGTAAAAACAATTATCGATAGGCATAATTATGACAATAGGCGTAGGTGGCTCAACAGCAGAAATAGAGTTAGAAAAACTATCCAATATGAGCATAAATGCAAAAAGTATTTTGTTATCAGAATACCAACAACGCATCGCTAAAGCTCAGCAAATAATGAAAGATAATAATATTGCGGCAATCTATGTTAATGCGGGCACTAACCTTGCCTATTTTACCGGTACACGTTGGTATGCCAGTGAAAGAATGGTGGGTGCAATTATCCCTCAACAAGGGGAGATTCAATATATAGCCCCCTACTTTGAAGTTGATACTTTAAATCAATACATGACAGTTAAAGGCCAAGTTAATGGCTGGCAAGAACATGAAAGTCCGTACCAATTATTGATTGATACATTATTCGCCATGAAAATTGAACAAGGTGAAATAGCCTTTGATGAGTCAACCGCCTTTTTCATTGTTAATGGTGTCGCTAAACTCAGCAAAGATTATCAAATTACTGATGCTAAAGTAGTCACCGCAGGTTGCCGTGCCCAAAAATCGATGAATGAAATAGCACTACTGCAACAAGCAAAGACCATGACCCTAGAAGTTCATAAAGCTGTTGCTCGGATCTTAAGAGTAGGTATTAGTACTCAAGAAGTTGAGGCGTTTATTGATCAAGCCCATAAAAAAGTAGGAGCAGGCGCGGGGTCTTATTTCTGTATTGTATTATTTGGTCAAGACTCTTCATTCCCTCATGGGGTGAAATCTCCCAAAACATTAGCGATAAATGACATGGTGTTGATTGATACTGGCTGCCAACTTGAGGGATATAATTCCGATATTACCCGCACTTATGTCTTTGGCGAAGCCAACCAAAGACAACGAGACATGTGGAATATTGAAAAACTTGCTCAACAAGCCGCTTTTGATAGCGCACAAATTGGTACCCCTTGTGGTGAGGTAGATATTGCTGCAAGAAGGTGTTTAGCTGAACATGGTATGGGGCCCGAATATCAAACACCAGGATGCCCACATAGAACAGGCCACGGCATTGGTTTAGACATTCATGAATGGCCTTATTTAGTCAGTAGTGATCGTACGCCACTCGCGATAGGCATGTGTTTTTCGAACGAACCAATGTTGGTTTTACCTAACGAATTTGGTGTACGACTAGAAGACCACTTTTTTATGACCAATAGTGGCGCTAAATGGTTCACAGAGCCTTCATATTCAATTGATGACCCCTTTGGTTATCAAAAATAAGTTTATTGCTTTAATGCTATTTAGTGATCAATGATAATACCCCACTTGCCAAAGGCATGTGTTTATCAAACGAAGCAATGTTTATGGTGCCTAATGAGTTTGGTGTACGACTAGAAGACCACTTTTTTATGACCAATAGTGGCGCTAAATGGTTCACAGAGCCTTCATATTCAATTGATGACCCCTTTGGTTATCAAAAATAATATCATTGCTTAAACACTATCTTGTTGAAAAAGGGTTAAATAAAAATTTAATCCTTCTTTTAAGACAATTAATCTAATAATTTAGTTGGAGAACTGCCAAGCCTTAGTTAGAATTAGCTTATCATTCTAATTAACGTTGTAAATTAAAATTCATGCACGCCATTTTTGAATACCTTCCGCTGGTTATTTTTTTTGTTTTCTATAAATTTGGTGATTTATATTGGGCGACAGGCTCTCTTATTGTCACCTCAGCGTTACAGATCCTTTATTACCTTATTAAGAAACAACCTGTCCCGAAAAAGAACTGGATATTGTTTGGCTTAATTGCCGTATTTGGCGGTTTAACTATCTTTCTCCAAGATCCTAACTTTATCAAATGGAAAGTAACTATTATCAATGCCTTGTTTGGCATAGCCCTGCTGGTCAGTAATAGCTTTTTTAATAAAAATTTAATCAAAGAAATGATGGGTGAAGCTTTGCCTTTCCCTGATAATATCTGGGGAAAGCTTAATTTTTCTTGGGCAATTTTCTTTTTAAGTTGTGCTGTGCTGAACATATACATTGCCTATACATTTTCTCTAGAAACTTGGGTGAATTTTAAAGTGTTTGGCCTGATGGGCTTAACATTCGTTTTTGCTATTTCGTCAGTTTTCGCGTGCTACAAATATTTACCACAAGACGAAGATGAAAACGAAGCAAAACTAAAGTAAACACAAATAAGGTTTGTATGTATTATTTAATTTATAGCGAAGATGTGGAAAATAGTTTGTCTCTGAGAATGACTGTACGAGAACAACATTTAGCTCGCCTTAGTGAGCTTCAGCAACAAGGACGGTTGCTAGTAGCAGGCCCTTGTCCTGCCATTGATAGTGAAAATCCAGGTGATGCCGGCTTTACCGGTTCGTTAATTATCGCACAGTTTAACAACTTAATTGATGCACAATCATGGGCAGATCAAGACCCGTATATTGATGCAGGTGTCTATCAAAAGGTTACCGTTAAACCGTATAAAAAGGTGTTACCAGCATAGTGATGATCAAAATAATTAAACTATTTTTTGGCTTAAGTTTGCTCTATTCTTGTGCTGCTTTTTCCTATCAGCCCAAGAATGTCACCGAATGTGAGAAAAAGTTTACCGAAACATCAGAGTTATCACAATGCTTTGATTTAATTAAAAATTTAACTGATAAAGAACTGCAAACTTGGATAAACAATCAAAAATTTATCTTAGAAGAGTTTGCTATTGTAACGGGAAGACGTTCGGCACTAGGCATGTTTGAACGTTCACAACGAAACTTTATTACTTACCGTGAAAATAACTGTCGTTGGCAATATCTACATATATCCCCGAGTACAAGGGCTGCGTTAGCCTATAAGAAATGTTATATTTTTTTAACAGCCGATAGGATCAATGAACTCAGTAAGCTTAATAAATAGTGAGCTAATCACTAAAGTCATTTGATAAGCAGTTTTTTTCACTTCCCCCGTATAATTCCTAAACCTTTAGTCATACACCCTCACTGTATGGCTAGCGTTGCTACACACGCTATTTACTCCCCGCATATCATAACGATATATATAGATGAGTCGTTAGCATAAGACACAAAGTAGATTTTCCTTACTAATTAATTAAAAAAACACATTGATTAAAATAAAAACAAATCATTACCTTGCATACCTGTATAAAACACTATACTGTAAGTTCATACAGTAACTCATTTGAGCAAGGTACAATATGAATATTAATAATCTAATGGCTAATTCTCTTGATAGCGAACAGCAGTCTTCTGCTTGGATTGATGTTATAAATATTGAAAACCAAGACAATTTATCTAAGCAATACGCAGATTTATGTCAACAACATGAATTACAAAAAAAATGGATTTTAATGATCAATCCAGAAGCGCAGTCACTAGAAGTATTGAATCAATCAACAGATATTGATACCAGCAAAATTCTTACGGTAAATACTAAACAATCAAAAATTGATATGAAAAATATCGCTTCCGCATTCTGTAAAGGGAATTGTTCTGCCGTTATTTTGTGTAATCCTTCACTGAAAAATGAAGAACTGAAGCAATTAAATCGATATGCTGAGAAAGGAAAAACCGCTTGTATCGTATTAAACAATCGTCAGCAATTACATTAATAAATTTTAATAGTAGAATAGCGGTATTATTCGTTTTTTAAAGTAGTGATATGGATTGTTATTGTGGTAGTGATAAAAGCTTTGAGCAATGCTGCGATCTTATTATTTCGGGGCGTAAACCGGCAGAAACACCAGAGCAATTAATGCGCTCTAGGTATAGCGCTTATGCCACTGAAAATGCAAAATACATCTATAATACTTATGCCAAAGAATCGCTTAAAACACAATCACTCAAAGATATTGAACAATGGGCTCAACAAACTCATTGGCTTAAACTGACAATTTTACACAGTGATCAAGTAGAACGTATTCATTTCTCTTTTACACAAGATAAACAACAGTTACCAAGCGTTAAATTTTCTGCTTTGTATATTCATGAAAAAAAGTTCTGTCTAATAACAGAGAATTCACGATTCATCGTTGAAGATGAGCAATGGCTGTATCTTGACGGTGATATTACTGAACATGACGAGTTAGCTATGCCAAAAAGAAATGCACCTTGCCTCTGTCAAAGTAATAAAAAGTTCAAACATTGTTGTGCAATGAAACTTTAATTAACATCAGTCAGGAAGGTTTTCTCTGATGAGATTAAATTCATCAAAATGAGTGATAAGAATATCAACAAATTCAGGCTGAAACTTCTTGCCTCGTTGTTCAATCAGGTATGATTTAATATCAGCTTCCGACCATACTTTCTTATAACAACGCCTTGACCCTAACGAATCAAATACATCTGCTAATGCCATTATACGCGCTTCAATGGGGATATCTTCGCCGACTAAGCCTTCTGGATATCCCGAACCATCCCAATTTTCATGATGATAATGAGCAAGCCTAGCGCCTAATTTGGAGATACTTGCTTTTGATTGTTGTAATAACTCACAGCCAATTTCCGCATGTGTTTTCATTATCTGCCATTCATCATCATTAAGCTTGCCTTCTTTGTGCAAAATGTGTTCTGGCACCGCTATTTTCCCTAAATCATGCAGCGGAGATGCTAGCTTTAATGCTTCAATAAAATTTTCTTCTAAGTTCAATTTCTTTGCTAATAATTCACAAATTAAAGCCACTCGATGGACATGGGCGCCTGTTTCTTTACAACGCGCTTCTATTGCTTCACCAACAATATATAGTAATTCTTTTTGGGTACGCTCAATTTCATGTTGCTTGGTTAAGCTTTCCAAAATCAGTGCGACATTGGTAGCAAATAGCTCAGCTAAACTTGACCTGAATTGCTCGGCATCATCTTCAAATTCAATATATAATACCGAAGAAGCGTTTGGCGATGTTTCGTAATAACCAACAAAGTATTCACCGCCAGAAACATGAGATTTTTCATTGAATGCTTGTTGAATAAGTTTCTTAACATCTTCGTTAATATCTGAGTTATCTAAACTATCGGATTCACTGACATATTTTCCTGTACAGGCTATGATCAAATTAGTTTTTTCTTCATCAAAATCTTGTTGAGTTCTAGCAATATAAAGTGCTGAACTATCAACATCCATCAAGGTTAATAAGTGGTTTAAAGCTGCCGAGCCGAAAAGTCGAAATTGATTGATTTTTAATAAATCATGAGTTGATTTGATCAGTTGTTTGAAGGCATCCAAGCTTCGTTGAATTGTCATTATATCTCGGTACGCTCTGATGCTTGCGTATACCGTGGTAGTCATTTTACCGGCAGTAAAGTCGGTTTTCTCTTTATAATCGTTTATATCAAATTCTTTAATAACTTTCGCTTCTGGAGCGTTGCCAGCTTGACCTGTTCTTAATATTAAACGTATTGCTTGATTTTTCTTCTCTTTTCTTATCCATTCAACTAATTCTAAACCCGCGTGGTCTGTTTCCATCACCACATCAACAAACGCCATGCAAAAACTGTCATCATGAGTGAGTATTTCTTTAGCTTCAGCAGACGAATATGCGGAGACAATATCTAGCGGTCGGTGTTCTATATTGGCACCTACTAAGACCAAACGAGTGATTTGATGAATAGCATCATCATCGTCTACAACCAAAATACGCCAAGTTTTCTTATTGACTTTATTCGGTTTTGAAACCTCGTCCTGTTCGGATTCTTCTTTAAATATAAACTTAGACATTGATAATATTATATTTTATGTGCAGGTGATCCAAGTGTAGTGTAAAAAAATCAATAATTCATGGCTGCAACATCTTTTTATTTAAAAAATGATAAAGACATCAATTTTTGTCGTTAGCTTTTTTCTCGTCCAAATAACTTAATGCGATTTAAAATTGATGGTTTATGAATATCTTCAAGTGGATGCGTTTAAAACCGGCCTACCCTAGTTATAAAATCAACTAAAGTATTTTGTACAAATAAAATATAACTATTTTCCTTAATAATGTATTTTATTGTTGACACCGTATGATATTACCTGAAAAATAGAGCCATCATAAAATTGCTTTTTAGAACAATGAAAATAATCAATGTCCTCAACGTCGTCCTCTCTGTCGTACTGGTTGTCAAACCAATGCGGGGTTGGTGTTGTGTCTAGAAAAAGTAATTAAGACATATTTATATAACCCCCGCTCTGAAAAGGCCGGGGGTTTTTTATTATTTAATCAAAACAATCCATGATGTTAAATGGATCTAAAACAAGGTAATAGTCATGTCTACTCCATTATTTACTGGTGCAGAAATGGTAGTTAAAGCGCTATCGGCACTTGATGTTAAATATATTTTCGGTTATCCGGGAGGTTCAGTATTAGATATTTATGATGCAATTTTTCAACAAAATGACTTTGAGCATATTCTTGTTCGCCATGAACAAGCCGCGACTCATATGGCTGATGGTTATGCTAGATCAACAGGTGAGGTTGGCGTTGTACTTGCGACATCAGGACCGGGTGCTACCAATTGTATTACCGGCATTGCTACGGCTTATATGGATTCGATTCCGATGGTCGTATTAGCCGGTCAAGTACCCACCAGTTTAATTGGTGATGATGCTTTTCAAGAAACTGACATTGTTGGTTGTTCTCGGCCTATCGTTAAACACAGCTTTAATTGTCGTTCATTGACAGAAATTCCTAATGTGATTGCGAAGGCTTTCTACATTGCAAAATCAGGTCGTCCTGGCCCTGTTGTTGTTGAGTTGCCCAAGGATTTATTGATCCCCGATAATAAAGGCGAATTTCACATTGAAACCAATGTACAAATGCGTTCATATAATCCCACGAAAAAGGGCCACCCAAAACAAATTAGAAAAGCAGTGCAAGCTATTACGCATGCTAAGAAAATAGTTGTTTATTCCGGTGGTGGTATTGTATTGGCTGACGCGTCAGAATTGTTAACGGTATTAGTCGAAAAACTCAATGCCCCTTGTACCAATACACTAATGGGCTTAGGTGGCTTGTCGGGTACACATAAAAACTTTATTGGGATGTTAGGCATGCATGGCAGTTTGGAAGCCAATAAAGCGATGGCTAACGCCGATGTCATTTTAGCATTGGGTGCCCGCTTTGATGATCGTGTGACCAATAATGTTAAAAAATTCTGTCCTAATGCCACCATCGTCCATGTTGATATTGACCCAACGTCTATTTCAAAAACCATCAACGCTCATATCCCTGTTGTTGGCTTAATTGATATTGTTATTCAGCAGATCCTTGATGAGTTAGACGCCACTAATTTCACCATAGATCAACCATCCCTTGATACTTGGTGGCAACAGATTGAACAATGGCGCTCAGTTAAAAGCGTCAGCTATCAACAAGGTGATGGAAAAATCAAACCACAACGTGTTATTGAAGCCATGTATAAAATCACTAAAGGCGAAGCCTATGTGTGTTCTGATGTTGGCCAACATCAGATGTTTGCTGCGCAGTATTATCCTTTTGCAAAACCACGCCAATGGATAAACTCTGGTGGATTAGGCACTATGGGCTTTGGTCTTCCTGCAGCAATGGGCGTGAAATTAGCTTTTCCTGACAGCCATGTTATTTGTATAACGGGCGACGGCTCCATTCAAATGAATATTCAGGAATTATCTACCTGCTCTCAATATAACCTGCCTGTTGTTATTATCACGCTTAATAATCGCTCTTTAGGCATGGTACGCCAGTGGCAAGATATGATTTACGGTGGACGCCATTCTTCCTCTTATATGGAGTCTATACCAGACTTTGTTAAGTTAGCTGAAGCATATGGACATGTTGGTATTCAAATTGATACCTTAGATGAACTCGATAGTAAATTAACGCAAGCATTTGAAATTAAAAACAAACTAGTATTTGTTGATATTTGTGTAGATGAAAAAGAACATGTTTATCCGATGCAAATTAAGCACGGTAGTGTGGATGAAATGTGGATCAAGAAAGGAGTTAAAGCATAATGCGCCGTATATTAGCTATTTTATTAGAAAACGAACCGGGTTCATTATCTCGTATTGTTGGTTTATTTTCTCAACGCGCCTTTAATATTGAAAGCTTAACGGTTGCTCCAACTGAAGATGAGAGTTTATCGCGCATTACCATAGCCACCAAAGGGGATGATCAAGTTCTCGAGCAAATTGTTAAACAAGTAAATAAGCTTATTGATGTTATTAAAATCACTGATTTAACCGAGCGTAATCATGTTGAGCGAGAAATTTTGCTCATTAAAGTTTTAGCGATGAATGATAAATCACGAACTGAAGTTAAGCGCATTACTGATATCTTTAGAGGTTCGATCATTGATATTGGCAAACAAGTTTATACTATTCAATTAGCGGGTGATGCCGATAAAGTTAACGCATTTGTCCAGACACTTGCCCACGAAACTGAAATTATTGAATCGGTACGTTCAGGTTGTGTTGGTATTGCCAGAGGTGAAAAAGCACTCCGGGTATAAAGTTTCTACAAAGTTTTGAAATTTCCCTACATGGACGTAGGGGCTAGGTTTTATCTAGAACTTAAAAGCTGACTGTACCTTTTTCACATCGTCATTCTTTGCCATTAATACTGCTAAAGTTGTTTAAGCAAGCCCTCACTTGCGTCTTCAACCAAGTCTAAAACATACTGAAAACCTCTAGCACCACCATAATATGGGTCAGGCACTTCCGTGTCTTGATGATTTTCAGCAAAATCTAAAAACAACTTAATTTTATGGCTTAAATGTTCCGGCGCCACTTTATGTAACTCTCTAACATTATCTTCGTCCATTGCTAAAACAAGATCAAACTTTTCAAAGTCGTCCACATTCACTTTACGTGCTTTAATCTTATCAAATGAATAACCTCGTTCTATGCCCGCTTTTTGAGCTCGTTGATCAGGCTTTTGTCTTACGTGAGAGCCCGTCGTCCCCGCCGAA
>Ga0209291_1002852_pt1 | contig 13476 bp, 8 predicted proteins | sample GOMGulsemesocosm_FD_184633 | JGI IMG/M metagenome (GOLD analysis project Ga0209291, IMG submission 184633) | Methane-oxidizing microbial communities from mesocosms in the Gulf of Mexico - GOM9B Gulf of Mexico (SPAdes) (version 2) | ecosystem: Environmental > Aquatic > Marine > Cold seeps | place...
GTGATAAAGGCTTTACATTGAAGTCATCACATTGGTTTGGTAACGCACAAATTAACGTACAATATAAGAGGACAAAATTTGATGAAATAGATGGTGGTGAAGAGGAAGACTTTTTTGCTATCGGTTTTTCTATTCCATTAAACTTTGGTAAGTCGATGAATTCTAAATATGGCTTTCAAATTAAAGGCATTGAACAGTGGAATTATAGTGTACAAACCTCGTTAACGGATAAAAATACCGGTAATTCTATTAAGTCAGGGTTTGGCATAGAACCAGCGCTTTACCATAATTTGAATCAAGCATACTTTAACCGTGATAGGTTCTAGTATAAACTTAGCTAACTTATGCTTGATAGTTATTGAGTTAAGTAGTTAATCTGCATGGGTATGGTATATAATTTACGCATTGAAAATTTTAAGTTTTAAAAGATAATAATAGGGCATCTATGAGTAAGAATAAATTAACACATTTAAAAGCATTGGAAGCTGAATCAATTCAAATAATGCGTGAAGTCGCGGCTGAATTTGATAACCCCGTTATGCTTTATTCGATAGGAAAAGATTCGTCTGTTCTATTGCATTTAGCACGTAAAGCTTTTTATCCAGGTAAAATACCATTTCCGTTGATGCACGTTGATACCAATTGGAAATTCAAAGAAATGATTGAATTTCGCAACAATTTAGCTGAAAAGTATGATTTCGACTTAATTGTGCATAAAAATCCTGAAGGTATGGATATGGGAATAGGCCCATTTACTCATGGCAGTGCAAAACATACCGATATCATGAAAACTCAAGGTTTAAAGCAAGCATTAGACATGCATGGTTTCGATGCCGCTTTTGGTGGTGCCCGTCGTGATGAGGAAAAATCTCGCGCTAAAGAACGTGTATATTCATTTCGTGATAAAAATCATCGTTGGGATCCTAAAAACCAACGTCCAGAACTTTGGGATATCTACAACGCTAAAGTTGATCAAGGCGAGAGTATTCGTGTTTTCCCATTGTCTAACTGGACAGAACTTGATATTTGGCAATATATCTATCAAGAAGATATTGAAATGGTTCCACTTTACTTTGCAGAAAAAAGACCTGTTGTTGAGCGAGATGGCTCGTTAATCATGGTAGATGATGAACGTATGCCTTTAAATGAAGGCGAAGTGCCTGAAATGAAATCGGTACGCTTTAGAACACTCGGTTGTTATCCGCTTACCGGTGCTGTTGAATCCACCGCCACAACTTTACCTGAAATTATTCAGGAAATGTTATTAACAACGACGTCTGAACGACAAGGTCGAGTAATCGATAATGATTCTGCGGGATCGATGGAAAAGAAAAAAATTGAAGGGTATTTTTAATGGAAAATCAAGACACATTATTAGCAACAGACATTGAAGGTTATTTAAAGCAGCATGAAAATAAAGACATGCTTCGTTTTATTACTTGTGGCAGTGTAGATGACGGAAAGTCAACATTAATAGGCCGTTTACTATTTGATAGTAAGATGATTTTCGAAGATCAAATGGCTGCTATTGAAAAAGATTCTAAGAAGTTTAATACCACCGATGGTGACTTCGATTTAGCATTACTTGTAGACGGTTTACAATCTGAACGTGAGCAAGGCATTACTATAGATGTAGCGTATCGTTACTTTGCTACTGAGCAGCGAAAATTCATTATTGCTGATACTCCTGGTCATGAGCAATACACACGTAATATGGTAACGGGTGGTTCTACTTGTGATTTGGCGATTATATTAATTGATGCACGTCATGGTGTTCAGGTGCAAACGCGCCGTCATTCATATATTTGTTCATTATTGGGCATTAAGCATGTTGTTATCGCTATTAATAAAATGGATGCGGTTGATTATGATCAAGCGGTATATCAAAAAATTAAAAGTGACTACCGCGAATTTGCTAAATCATTAACGATAGAAGATGTTCGTTTCGTGCCTATTTCTGCCTTAAAAGGCGATAACGTGGTAAACGAAAGTGAGCATATGCCTTGGTATCCGGGCTCTCCTTTGCTTAAATTATTAAACACTGTGCAAATTAACGGTGAAAAAAGCGATAGTTTCCGTTTTCCTGTTCAATATGTAAATCGCCCTAATTTAGATTTCAGAGGATTCGCAGGAACAATTGCTTCAGGTGAAATTCGTGTTGGCGATACTATCGTTGCATTGCCTTCAGGCAAGCAGAGTAAAATTAAATCGATAGTTACATTTGACGGAGAACTTGAAACAGCTTATCCGGATATGGCGATTACGTTAACGCTTGAAGACGAAATTGATGTTAGCCGTGGTGATATGCTTGTTCGTCCACATGAACAACCTTATTCTTCAGCTGCTTTTAGCGCTGATGTTGTATGGATGGATGAAGCCGCGTTACAAATTGACCGTGAATATATTATTAAAGTGGGTACTAATGTTACGGTGGGCTCTGTTGAAAAAATAGAATATAGCGTAAATGTTAATACCATGGAAAAGCAAAACGTATTAAATTTGACGTTAAATGAAATAGGTCGATGTAATTTTACGTTAAACAAACCTGTGCAGTTTGATGCTTATGAAGAAAACCGTCAAACAGGTGCTTTTATAATTATTGACCGTTTAACAAATGCAACTGTGGGTGCTGGCATGATAGCTTCACAGTTGGCTGATTCAGAAAAAGGGCAGCCTAAAAATTACAGTGATTACGAACTTGAACTGAATACTTTTGTACGTAAGCACTTTCCTCACTGGGGAGCAAAAGACTTAACGGCCAAGTAGTGAAACTATAAATATTTGAGCTTCGGTTAGCGAGAAACCAACAAAAGATAAAAACAGACTGCGAGGTGAGCAATATTTACCTCGCAGTTTCTTATTTTTAGCTCGTAATGAAGATATGTTTCTAGCTTTTTATTAAAAACTAAAAGGATTTATTTTTTGAATCTAGACGCAATATGCGTATTATTAATTTTTATTAGTACGATTATAGGTTTGATAAAATTTCAAAAACAGCCGGGAAAAGTTTTTGGTTGTGCTTTCTTTGCCTTAATTATTTTTGGACAAGTTTCAAATGAAACAGTGCTAGCTAGCATGTCTAATAAAGGTTTAATCACGCTTATTTTATTAATGTTATGTTCTTTAGCATTAGAAAAAACAAGATTACTGCGAATATTAGCAAGTAAAGTCTTGTTTGTAAGTTATGCGAAAACATGGATTAGACTCTTCAGCTTAACCGTTATTTCTTCTGCCTTTTTGAATAATACCGCTGTTGTTTCAACCATGCTGGCACCCATTCGAAATAACCCTTATCACCCAGCAAGTCGTTTATTACTACCGTTATCTTATGCGGCGATTTTTGGTGGTACGTTAACTTTAATTGGTACATCAACCAATTTAATCGTTAATAGTTTAGTGTTAAACGCCGAACTTCCTGCTTTAGGATTTTTTGATTTTTTTCCTGTAGGTATTTTATTGGTTATAACATGTGGCACCATGTTATGGTTTTTATCCAAATATTTACCAGAAACCAATATTAAATCAACGATTGAAACGTCTTACATACTCGATGCTAAGGTGGACGTTAATTCAGCTTTAATAGGAAAAACCGTTGAAGAAAACGCTTTAAGGCATTTAGATTCGTTATTTCTCATTGAAATAATACGTAATGGCCAAAGTATTACACCGGTTACACCCGACCAAATTATTACTGTTAACGATAAACTTATATTTAACGGTGACGTCACTAAAGTAAATCAGCTTAAACAATTTGATGGTTTAACCGTTTTTGCCCATAAACAAGGGCTAGCTGATGACAACTTAACCGAAGTCTTTGTTCGCCCTGAAAGTGTATTAATTAATAAAACGTTAAAAGGCGTTGGCTTTAGAGCTCAATTTGATGCGGCGGTTGTTGCCATAAAAAGAGACGGGCAAGCAGTAACAGGAAAGCTAGGTGATGTGAAGTTACGCCCAGGTGACTATTTAGTACTCGCAACAGGGCAAGACTTTAAAGCAAGAAATAATGTAGATAAAAACTTCATTGTAGTCAATGGTGTAGAGCCAGAGTCAAAGCTTACCGGCAAAAAAGAACCTTTTGTTATTATCAGTTTCTTTTTAACCGTAGTGTTAAGCGCACTGGGGATTGTTTCATTATTTAAGGGAATGTTGGTTTTATTTTCCTTTTTCCTTTTATCGAATTGCTTGTCAAAAGATGAAGTGCTTAGACGTTTCCCTATACAAATTTGGATCATTATTTCTACGGCTTTAATGCTTGCAAGCGCACTAAACGATAGCGGATTATTAGCTGTATTTGAAAATATAACATCGTTTTTTGGTGTGATCACACCCACCGTTGCATTGATTATTGTATTTTTACTTACGGTATTATTAACGGAATTAGTCACGAATAATGCAGCAGCTGCATTAATATTTCCTATTGCGTATAGTTTAGCGATTAACTTCGGTGTAAATATAACACCTTTCATTATGGCAGTAGCTTTTGGCGCTAGTGCTAGTTTTATAAGTCCTTATGGGTATCAAACTAATTTAATGGTATTTAGTGCCGGGCAATATAGGCTTATGGACTTTGTAAAAATAGGCGTGCCAATTAGCATAATATATAGTGTTACAGCACTGTGTAGTATTTTATACTTTTTTCCTTTTTAGTTATTAATAGTTTTAGCGAATTTAATTAATAACACCAAATAAAGAATGTGAATTATGACAAAAATTAAACAAGCAAGTCCCTATATTGAAAAGAGTAACGTAGAAAAATCGTCAGATGTTGTTTGGCATCAGCAAAGTGTCACTACTGAGCAGAAGTCCAGCTTAAAAGGCCATAAAGCTGTATTGCTTTGGTATACTGGTTTAAGTGGTTCTGGAAAGTCTACAGTTGCTAATGCTGTCGAGCAAAAATTATTAGCACGTGGCTGTCATAGTTATTTACTCGATGGTGATAATGTTAGACACGGTTTAAATAACGACTTGGGCTTTACTGACGAAGACCGCATTGAAAATATTCGTAGGATCAGTGAAGTTGCTAAATTATTTGTCGATGCAGGTCTACTTGTTTCAACGGCATTTATTTCCCCGTTTCAAAAAGACAGAGATCAAGCAAGAGCTTTATTGAAAGATGCACTATTTTTAGAAGTCTTTATAGATACGCCATTAGCCGTTTGTGAAAGCCGAGATCCTAAAGGTTTGTATAAAAAGGCAAGGGCCGGCGAAATAGCGAATTTCACAGGTATTAGTTCTGTTTATGAATCACCAACAGATGCTGAAATACATGTTAAAACTGAAAGTTTGTCTATTGAAGAATGTGCTGATTTAGTTGTAGAAGCTTTAATTGAAAAGCAAATTATAAAAGCATAGCTTTTATTCCAAACAAACGATTCGAATAATAAGAATGAAGGTTTCCCTATGAACTATGATGTATTTAATGGTGATGCTGACGGCATTATCGCTTTACTGCAATTGCAATTAGCTAATCCAATATCCAGTATAAAAATTACCGGTGTTAAGCGCGATATTAGTTTACTTAAGCAGGTAACTGAAACTAGCAATGAAAATGATGGCGATGTAAATGCCATTCGCGTTTTAGATATCTCGATGGAAAAGAATAAAACGCCATTGATTGAGTTATTAGCTAAAGGCAGTAAGGTTATCTATATTGATCATCACCGCTCGGGTGATATTCCTGAAGATGATAATTTAGATGCACATATCGATTTAGATGCTAATACCTGTACCGCTTTGATTGTTGATAAGCTTTTAGATGGACAGTTTCATGAATGGGCTATTTGTGCTGCTTTTGGTGACAACTTAATTGCCAAGGCCACTGAATTAGCTATAGCTGCCGGTTTAAATGATACAGAACGTACAGACTTAGAAACGTTAGGAACATTAATTAACTACAACGGTTATGGTTCTCATATCGACGATTTGCATTTTCATCCCTCAGCGTTGTTTGAATTACTACTAGCTTACCCAAGTCCTTTTGATGCTATAAGAGATGTGGAATCTCCTTTTTACATTCTACAAAAACTATACAGCCAAGATCATGTAAAAGCTGTTGAGACAAAGGCATTTTATGATACTGAACTTGTTACCGGATTCGAATTACCGGATGATACGTGGGCAAGACGGATCAGTGGTGTTTTCGGAAATGAATTAGCGAATTTAAGTCCTGATAAAGCGCATGCAATTTTTACCATAAACACAGATAACACCTATACCGTTTCTTTAAGAGCACCCTTGTCGAATAAACAAGGTGCGGGAGATATTTGTAGCCAGTTTGCTACAGGTGGTGGGCGTGCCGCTGCAGCTGGCGTAAACGCGCTTCCTAAAGATCAAATTAATGATTTTCTGACTGTTGTAGAAAATTATTACCGATAAGAAAAAACATCTCTAACAACAATATTTGATTTATCAATAAATAGAGAGGATTTAATATTGTTGTTTGAGTCTAATTATCTAACGTCGGTTATCACTTTTTAGCTCAGTTTATTAAACGAATAGGTGTTGAGTAACTTGAGACGTTACGTATGAAAATCTGAAAAGTGGTCCACCCGACAGGAATTGAACCTGTGACCACACGCTTCGGAGGCGTGTACTCTATCCAGCTGAGCTACGGGTGGTTTGAAGTTTGAAGCGCGGCAAATACTATAATTAAACGTGAAATTTGTCTAGCTTTGTCGTCTTTATTTTCTATACAGAAAGAAATCCTATCAATCTTAATCAAACTGAGCAAAAACCATTGAAAAAGATGTACATTATTCAGTAACAACCCTAAAGTATTGTCTATAATAATATTAGTTAATTTAACGTGTTATAGAATTACATATGAAATCATGGAATAGTTTTATTCGGTTGTTGATAGTAGGGATCACCATTTCTGCATCATTCTCTTCATTTTCGCAGAGTTACGATCTTGAACAGGTCATAGTTGAGCCTTACGCTGATACGATCAAACGAACAGGCAAACTCGATTTTAAGCGAACTTTAAATTTGTCTTTCAAAAGTAGTGGCTATTTAACCAAGTTATCTGTCGATGAAGGGCAGTACTTTGAAAAAGATCAGTTACTAGCTTCATTAGATACCACAGAATTACTTCAAAACAAAAACTCTACCTATGCGCAGTTATTACAAGCAAAACGCGAAGTGAATCGTCAGCGAGAATTACTTAAGAATGAATTAAGTTCACAACAAGATCTCGACATAGCATTAACTAAAGTAGAGACAACCCGCTCAGCTTATCAAATTGCGTTTTATAATTTAGAAAAAGCCCAAGTGTATGCGCCATTTTCTGGCGTAGTCTTGAATCGGTATACAGAATTAGGCGAACTGCAGTCACCGGGTCAAGAAATATTGAAAGTTGCTGCTTTAGAGGAAAATTGGGTAATAAAAGTTGCGCTTACTGGTAGTGAAGTAAGCCAAGTGCGTCTCGGTCAAAAAGTCGATGTGACTCTACAAGCACTTGGTGGCGTAATTGGCGAAGTTAGTAAGATACCGGCTATTTCAAACACCGACGGTAATATGTTTATTATTGAAGTATTACTACCTAACCTTACGTTAAAAAGCGGTATAGTCGCGGGTCAAATTGCCGAAATTACTATCGATTTTACCAGTGATAATTTTGTCTATCGTTTACCCATTTCCGCACTGATTACGGTTGATGACAATGGTCAAGCGGTAGTTATAGTTAAACATCAGCAAGAACTTACTTACCAATATTATGATATTTACCGTTTAGATAATCAATTTGTCTACTTGTTTGCATCGGTTGATGATCAGCCTTTGCAGATAGTCACCAGTGGCTGGCAACATATTTCGTTAGGTAAATAATTATTTATGCTACTACCTAAACTCGCCATAAAAAACGCACAATTTACTTTAACCATAGTGGTACTCTTGGTACTTGTCGGTATTGTATCTTACTTTGAAATGCCTCGCTCAGAAGACCCGCAATTCGATATGCCTATCACGTTAATTGAAGTTATTTACCCTGGTGCTTCACCAACTGATATTGAAACATTAGTTGTGAATCCGTTAGAAGCCGAATTCTCTGATATCGAAAATATTAAGAAAATTGAATCACAAGTTAAAAATGGTGGCGCACGAATAGAGATAACATTTCTTTATGGGGTAGACTCCGAAGCCTCCTACAACAAAGTTAAACAAGCAGTTTCATCGGTTAAACCTACTTTACCCGAAGGTGTTCAGGATTTACTGGTTTTAAAAGCAACGCCGACCAGTGTGGCCATTATGCAACTTGCACTATGGAGTGAGCCCATTGACTATAAATTAATGGAATTTCATGCCAAACAGCTAGAAAAACGTTTGGAGGCGATTACCGATGTTCGAAAAGCGAATGTTTGGGGATACCCACAACAAATTGTTGCGATTGATCTTAATTTAGCACTCTTAAAGCATTATGGTTTATCAGTTACTGATATAAATACCATTTTACAACGACGAGCGGTAAATATTACTCCTGGTTTTGTCGATGCAACTTCGAGGCGTTTTAATGTAAAAGCGAGTGGCAATTATGTTCAATTAGAGAAAGTAGGTGAAACAGTTATTCGTTCTGATGATAGTTTTATACTGCGTTTAAAAGATGTAGCAACGATAGAGTTTTCTGGGTTAGAGCCTAACTATTTAGCTTATTATGATGACAAACCCGTTATATTTCTCACTATTGAGCAACGTCCTCATACTAATATCTTTGACTTAACCGAAAGTATTGAGAATGAAATTGCGAGTTTTAATAAAAGCCTTCCTGATAACGTTAAAGTGGATGTTTTGTTTAAGCAGTCAGACAGTGTTGAATCTAGAGTAAATGGCTTTTTCGATAACCTTTGGCAAGGACTCTTACTGGTTGGCATCATGTCGTTAATATTTTTAGGATTACGTGAATCTCTGGTGGTTATTCTCGTTATTCCTTTGTCATTTCTAGTCGCGATTGGTTGGTTAGATTTTATCGGGTTTGGCTTACAACAAATGTCAATTGTTGGTTTGATCATCGCTTTAGGTTTACTCGTTGATAATGCGATAGTGGTCACGGAAAGTATTCACCGAGAAAAGAAGAAGGTAACTTGTCTTACTGACGCAGCAGCATCGGGCACGAGTAAAGTTGGTTGGGCAATTACCAGCGGCACGGTCACTACAATGTTAGCGTTTTTACCTATGTTATTGCTAGCGAGTAGTACAGGGGATTTTGTTCGTTCAATGCCTGTTACTGTTGTATTAGTCTTATTGTCTTCACTTTTAATCGCACTGACATTAACACCACTTTTAGCGAGTCGATTTTTTGCAAAGGAAACGGATAAAAACAAATCAAAAATTAAGACCTTGCAGCATTATGTAAATATATTTGCTGAACAGTCTTATGCTAAATGGCTCGGTCGATTCATGAACTCTCGATGGATTGTGATTATTATAGCGGTAATTTGCTTGGCAGGAATGTTGTCTTTATTTGGTAAAGTAGGTGTGAGCCTGTTCCCTAAGGCAGAAAAACCCATGCTCTTGCTTGATGTTGACACACCACCAAATTCATCATTAGCTTACACTGATCAAATTATGCAAAAAATGACAAGGGTGATTGAAAAATATGATCTTGTCGACAAAGTAGCGTTAAATATAGGCAGTGCAAATCCACGTATTTATTACAACAAAATCCCTAAGCGCGGAGTAGCCACATACGGACAAGTCGTTGTTGTCCTTAAAGAGTATGAAGAAGAAAAAGTGTCTAATTTGGTTGTTCAGCTGCGTGAAGAGTTTAATCAATGGAAAGAAGCTAAAATAACGGTAAGTGAATTTACCCAAGGTCCGGTAACCGATTTGCCGATCAGTGTGCGTTTGATGGGTGAATCACTTTCTGATTTAGAGCGGGTAGCTAATGATCTTGCTAATATGATGGCAAGTACAGAAGGAATTATAAATATTGATAACCCCATCGGTATCGCTAATACCGAACTTTTACTTGATATAAACTATGAAAAAGCGGGTTTAACTAATATTGATATCAATACTATTGATACCACCTTGCAGACCATATTATCTGGAACCTCTGTTGGTTTATTCAATGATGAGAACGGTGAAAACTATCCCATTATCGTACGACGTAAAAACCCGGACATCGACGGTTTAGCCAATATTAATGTTACCAACCGTTTGGGCGAAGCGATCCCGCTCAATCAATTCATTACGACTAAATTACAAAAAGGTCAAACTCAGTTTTATCATTATCAAAAATTACGCATGGCAAAAGTATCTGCCGATGTAGATAAAAAACATACAGTGAGTGAACGCACTGCAAAAGTTATCGATTACTTGAATAATTATGATATGCCTAATGGCGTTAATTATAACTTAGGGGGGGAAGAAGAGTCCCGTCAAGAAAACTTTTCGGGCCTCACACAAATCATGTTAGTCACTGCTATTGGAATTTTTGCGGTCTTGGTTTTACAGTTTAAATCATTTTTACAACCTCTTGTCATTTTTACTTCTATCCCTTTTGCGATAGCTGGCTCTGTTATCGGTTTATATCTAACAGGACAATCATTTTCAATGATGGCTTTTATAGGGCTAATTAGCTTGTTTGGTATTGTCGTGAATAATGCCATTATATTAATAGATACCGCGAATCGAAACCTTAAAGAGTCATCTGATTTAAAACAAGCAATCATAGATGCTAGTGCTAGCCGTTTTACACCCATTTTATTAACGACGTTAACGACAATTGGCGGTCTCTTACCATTAACTATCTTTGGTGGGGCATTATGGCAACCCTTAGGTATTGTTATAATTTCTGGCTTGTGTGTTTCAGCTATCGCCAGTTTTTTATTGGTGCCAGTGTTAACTGAAATATTCACTAAAGATAATAGACAAAAAAACTACTAAACCAGCACTCAACAAAAACTCAATAAGAAGTTTATATTATGGATTCATTAGGCTTATTCGGATATTCGTTAGCCAGCGCGGCGTACTTTACATTTGCTTTATTGATCTTTGCAGCACGAAATAATACCACACTCGCTCGTTGGGTCATGATATCTACTTTAGTGACTGTTGTTGCAAACGCCATTGCAGCAGCGCAAATTAAACTAGGATTCAGTTTACAGTGGGCAATGCTTGCAGATGGTTTTAAAATAGCCTGTTGGTCGTTGCTTATCGTACTTTGTAATACAGAACACCGTACATTTAAAGCCATAATATCTAATCATTATATTCGTCAATACATCAGTATCTGGGGAATATTAATGTTTGCTTGTTGGTTAGCAAGCTTTCTACTCAATTATTCCTACGAGTATATATTTTTACTTTTTATTGTACTGAATTTGTGGAGTTTAGTGCTGCTTGAACAGCTTTATCGAAGTGCTAATTCACAAGTGCGTTGGGCTATTTGGCCAATGGTTATTGCCTTAGCATGTATTGCAATTTTTGATTTCGTTCTCTATGCACAAGCAACTATGGTTGATGGTGTTGATTTTGACTTTTGGTTCAGTAGAGGATATATCTCTCTGATTGTTGTGCCATTGTTATTAATTAGTACTCGACGAATTCGAAATGGTTCAGTACGCATTTTTGTTTCTCGACATGTCGTATTTTATAGTTCGATGCTGATGATGGCAGGTATATATTTATTAGTGATGTCGTTCGCAGGTTATGTCATAAATTACCTAGGTGGCGAATGGGGAAGCGTTGTAAGTATTGGTTTTTTAATATTGAGTGGGTTGGTTTTAGTTACCTTATTAATCACAGAATCTTTAAGACGAAAACTAAAGGTGTTTATTGCGAAGAACTTCTTTGCGAACAAGTATGAATACCGAGATGAATGGTTAAATTTAATAGAAAAAATAGAAACCACCAATGCTGAAAGTTATTATCAAATGGCGACACAAATTATGATGTCTAAAGTTAATGCTCATGGTGGAGCCATTTTAAAAAAAGTAACAGATCAACGTTTTAATATTCAATATCAAGAAAATGTTACGCTAAATGAGTCTATAAATGAGCAATTAGTCGAGTGTAGTATTTTTTGTCAGAAACAAGGTTGGATCATTGATATTGAAGAATATAGACAAACACCGACTGTTTATCCCGACCTTACCTTAGATTTAACCCTGATTGACTCCAATAATATTAGAATTATTGTTCCTATCTTTATTGGTAAAGCATTTTACGGAATGTTTACCTTATCAGGTAAAAAGGAAACTAAGCAATTAAACTGGGAAGACAGGGATCTACTTTTTGCCATATCTAAACAATTAGGTAATTTTGTTTCCTTGCATGAAGCCAACGACAAATTAGCAGAGTCGAAGCAATTTGATGCATTTAATCGAATGTCGGCTTTTTTAGTGCATGATTTAAAAAATGTTCAAGCACAGTTAGCTTTAATCGGCACGAATGCCAAAAAGCACGGAGATAATCCAGAATTCATTGCAGATGTTTTTGAGACTGTGGAATCCGCGACAGAAAGGTTGTCGAAAGTTCTCTCACAATTACGTAATAAACAAGTCGCTCAATCTGAAAGTCTATTGGTTGATATTTCAGAATTGATAAATAGTGTGGTAAAGCAACGTAATATAAGTTTACCGCTGGTGACGTTTGAGAAAGTTAATAACTGCGAAATGGCTATTGATGGCGAAACATTTCATTCGGTGCTTAACCATTTAATACAAAATGCTCAGGAAGCGACAAACAAGCAAGGTTGGGTTAAGGTAGAACTTACTCAGGAAGAAAAGCATATCGAAATAAAGATCACCGATAATGGTTGTGGCATGTCGGAAAGTTTTATTAAAAATCGATTATTTAAGCCCTTTGATACGACTAAGGGTAATGCTGGCATGGGCATTGGTGTTTTTGAGGCTAAACAGTTCATTGAAGGCATCGCAGGGATAGTAAAGGTTGAAAGTATCGAAGAGCAAGGCACAATATTTATTATTGACCTACCTATAAACCCAGTTTATGAATTAATTAATTAACATTAACATTGCGAAAATAAAAGGTTTTAGCAGCATGGAAAAGTTACTGATCATTGATGATGATAAAGGAATACAAAAACAGCTTAAATGGAGCCTATCGGATTTTGAAGCGGTATTAGCTGATGATCGTGAAAGCGCTGTTGCTGCCGTTCGCCGTCACGAACCCAAGGTAGTCACACTTGATTTAGGTTTACCACCAGACGCAGCGAATGCTACCGAAGGTTTAGCAGCTCTACAAGAAATACTGACTATTGCACCTCATACCAAAGTTATTGTTATTACAGGTAATGATGATCGTACTAATGCTTTAAAAGCAATTTCAGCTGGCGCTTACGATTTCTATCAAAAGCCAATAGATCCTGATGTTATAAATGTCATTATTGCTCGTGCTTTTAGTGTTGCGGCAATTGAAGAAGAAAACCGAAAAATGCGTCAAGTAGCAGGCAGCGATATTGGTATTATCGGCAATAGCGAAGCAATTGACCGTTTACGCATGATGGTTAAGCGTATT
>Ga0209291_1002853_pt1 | contig 13476 bp, 17 predicted proteins | sample GOMGulsemesocosm_FD_184633 | JGI IMG/M metagenome (GOLD analysis project Ga0209291, IMG submission 184633) | Methane-oxidizing microbial communities from mesocosms in the Gulf of Mexico - GOM9B Gulf of Mexico (SPAdes) (version 2) | ecosystem: Environmental > Aquatic > Marine > Cold seeps...
GAAATATGTGTCACCCCTTTGGTCATCAAACTCGCATTTGCAGCTTCTTCAAGAGCCGCTATTTGTTGTGATTTGAATGATACTTTAAGGCCAACTTTGCAAACTACTTCGGATTTTGCTTCGCTTAGCCTGTGCACCTCATCACTGGTCACAGTATAAAAGTTATCATTAAACTGAAAAACATTAGTGATATGAGAATGAAACACACGTTCTTCGTCTGGGTATATAAGTTGTGCGCCACTTCCTTCTATCGGAACAACTTTTTGTTTATCACCCATGCCAGAAATAAGCGAATCTAGCTTTACATCTTCTATCAACCATATCCTATGAAATGGGCCTCTCCAACCAATAGTATTACTTTGGAATACGAAGCTTTTGCTTGCTGAAGACTTTATTGAACCTACTGCTGTAACATCAGTCGATGTTCCTCCCCATTTGAAGCTGTGTTCCACACCAACGATTGGGTGCCAATACAGCCACTTAACCCCTTCATTGGTGAAAGGAGCGGTAAACTTAATTGGGGTACTTGGTATTTGTTGTGGAAGGTACACGCTACCAACGTCGTGAGAGGGTAACTCTTCAGTTATGAATGACGGAGCTTTACCTTGATGAAGTTGTTCCAAATATGATTGTTTGAAAACAGCACAAACAGCATCTTCATTAACGGCGAATGAAGGTAATATTTGGGACTGACTAATGCCTGAAAATAAACTTAATGTGACTAATAAGGCTTTGAGTTGCACTTAATTCCCTTTAAAAAACTTGAACCTATGCCTGAAAAACATCAACTTTTAAAATCGAATATGAAATATTTCATAAACAGCCGAATATCATTTTTATTTAATTGAACAGCCTTACAACCGTCGACTTATCGCTTATAACAGACCTTAACCTTTTCAGTTAGTTAACGTCAAACCTTTACGTAGGGTTCAAGAGAATCGATTAATTCTAATAAGTAACTCTGATCTAATTCAAACTTGAAATTCAAACAATTACAATAACTGCCTTGTTCGTAAGCAAGATCTTCAACACCAATATGCCTCAAATTATCTGCAACAAGAGATAGCTTGAATTTGTCTTCTCTTGGCAAGAGTTCGGTTTTACCTTTTAGTTTTTTATTAAGTTTTACAACTTCGTGATAGAGCCTGTTAAACCACCTGATTTAAAGAAAGCACTTATCTTTCCAGAAAATATTCTGAAGACTCTGAATTTCAGGGTACTTTTAGTTGCTATCACAGAATAATTCGGCGAATATGTTGCTCCTACAGAGCATTAGCCAGTAAATTTTCTATGGATAGATTTCTTAAAATAGCCTTTTTCATTCTGGCAATAACTCAAACCAACTTCACTTTGGCTAATAGTTTGGTCTTATACGACTCACTTGTGCCGTTTGATAAAAATCAAAAAAACAGCACATTTAGCCAATTAATATTACCTAATCGAACTCCAGCCCAACAGACCGAACAAGCATATACGCTACTTCAATTTTGGGCGAGTTGGTGTCATAGCTGTGCGGGTTTCATGTTCGACTTAGACGAACTCAGTGCATCGACCCAATCCCCTTACTACGCTATCAGCATAGACAAAAAATATATCGATGCAAAAAATTATTTGGCAAAACACCCGTTATATAAGAAACACCGAAATCGATTCTGGTTTGATCAACAAAGTAAGCTAAAACAATCTCTCGCTATCACAACAGTGCCAACGGTGATTATTATTGATCACCAAGGAAATACCATTTGGCGAACAAGCGGCCATCTTAATAGCGACGATTTGTTTACACTCAAACAATTGTTATCTAATAATATTGACAAAGTTAACATTAGGGATTGATATGAACCCCGTTTATTTGCTCACTCTACTCCTCATTAGTATTTCTAATTTTAGTGTCGCTGAAAAAAACACTCCTAATTATTATAAAGATATTAGACCAATCATTGAAAAAAAATGTTTAGGATGTCATTCGTCAAAAGGGATTTCATTTTCTTTCGAAGATCCCGAGCAAGCATACCTGTATCACACAGCGATAAATTCTGCGGTTCAACAAAAGCGCATGCCCCCTTGGTTAGCCGAAACTGGTCATCAAATTTATAAAGATGATATATCTTTGTCTCAACTACAACTCAAAAAATTTAAGCAGTGGGCTGAAGCGGGTTATCCCAAAGGGGAGAAACCAGCAAAAAAAGCAGGTATCAAACTTAAACAACACAATGTAATTAATTCTTTTAAGGCCGACCTTTCACTGAAAAGCTCTCAGCAAGCCTACTTACCTAAACAAGAGCAAAAAGATGACTATCGATGTTTTATCGTCGACTGGCCTGAAAGCAAGGATAAATTTGTTACCGGATTTAAAGCCATTCCCGGCAATACAAAAATAGTTCATCACATCGTTCTTTTTGCGACAAGACCTGAAGTCACCAACATGTTTAAAGAGTTAGAATCAGAAGAGGAAGGTATTGGTTATCAATGCTTCGGCGGCGCGGTTCCTGATCGGCTAGGCGATGACGAAACACGTCGGTCGTTTGAAATAAAATATCCTGGGGGAGTAAAGAAACTTAGCCAAAATAATTATTGGTTAGCTCACTGGGCTCCAGGGATGGACGGTTATCATTTCCCTAAGAATACCGGTGTTCCAGTCAAAAAAGGTTCGGCTTTGATTTTGCAGGTCCACTATTATTCGGCCTTTGCTCCAGGCAAAAAAGATCCGGGAAGTCAGCTTAGTTTTACCCTAGCTGACTCGGTAAAAAAACCCGCAATCCATTATCCTTTAACTAAAAACTATTGGTTTAACAGCAAGAAAAACCAATCCATGGTAATCAACCCTGGGCAACAGAAAACTTACGAGGTCAAAGCTTCACTGAAAGGAATTGCCAACTACACCGCTTGGATAACAGAAACACAAATGGAAAATGTTAATGCGTTAGAAATTCATTCAGCTAACGTCCATATGCACGCCTTTGGCGCTTCAGGAAGAACATCACTAGTGTATGGAAACGACGATACAGAGACGCTTTTATCGATCCCTCGCTGGGATATTGATTGGCAAAGAGACTTTACTCTGGCAGAACCAAAGCGTTTTGATAAAAATAGATTTAAGCAAATTCAACTGTCTGTCGATTGCACGTTTAAAAATCATAGCGATGAAATAGTTTACGGCGGTTATGGTTCGGATGATGAAATGTGCTTTAACTTTTCCTATGTCGCATTAGAACTAACAACTGAAAATGCTAACAAGCAGGTTAAGAGCACGGAAAAATAACAACTTATTTTAGAAATACAAAGCAATTCTGGGTTTAGCGCAAACAGAGTACTTTAATAGTGGAAAATTTGATTACTATATTCCTAGCCTAGTGTGGCAAAGCATCAAATTAAATTTTGTATCAATAACCCTAAGCTAAAGCTCCGCCGTAGGCGATAGCTTTAGCTTTTTGTTATAATTATTACGACTCCCTTTACTCCAGTAATTCCCAATACTCAGAGTCTTCAAGCTTTGAACGTGATTTCTCGTCAGCGAAGTATCTTATGTACCCACATTCTCCGCAAATAACAGGTACAAACTCTGCTGTTTTTGTCCAGCCAGAGCCTAATTTAGGCAACATATGCGGTAAACATTCTGGGTTAGTTGCTATTTTCCCTTTAAATATATATGTCTTTTCAGAGTTACATTCTGGGCAAGTTTTCATTGTTTTATCCTCATAATCGAGGTCTTGAATATCAATATTAAACACTGACGCCAGGGCTTTTTTCGATTGAAGCGAGGCTGAGGCCTTTTTCTCAATTCGCTGTATCGTCTTTAAATTTAGTCCTGAAGCTATAGCCAGTTCTTCTTGAGTCCAAGAGTTTCTTGTTCGCAGTCTATATACTAGTTCAGCATTTATCTTCATATATCATTCTCGATTTTTGTTTTAATTGTGAAGGCAAAATCAGTATATATTTCAAAAACAGAAACAAATAAGACTAATACTCCTCAAATTTAAGACATTTATAGGACATCTATAGGACACTTATACAATATAATGTGAATACTGGCAATAATAACGCCTTAAGAAGAGGAAACTCTATCTGAGCTAAAATTTGAACGCGTGAAAAAATGAAAACAGCCTACTGTAAATTATTAGGCTTAATTAACTTGTTATTTGCCCTACATCACTTTCTATTTAATACTGGTCGGTCAAATTCTAGACCATCTCCCTCTTGAAATATTGACCATAGGCGAGGCTCTTCAATCGAAACCAAGTCAATACTGGTAATATTATCCTGAACAACAGCATTAGCCGATAAACTTACTATAGAAAGTATGTATTCTAAGTCATGGATAACTTCAAAAGCTGACACTAGATGGGATAAGCTTACTTCATCGTTAATGCATGCAACATTAATAATCAGTTCATCAGGGAAAAAATAAGAACTATGGGTAATTTCGTCAAAATTTAGTTTTATATGTTTCGTATCAAGAGCGATTTCAAAAACATTCCTTGGCCAGTATTTACCCTCGTCGTCATACTCTACGTACCTTGTTGTAAGATCTTGGCTAGTAGCTAATACTTCCCTAACCCAACCTGAGTATATTGGGAACTCATCTTTTCTTTGAAGCCATTCTTTTTCACCAACATAGACAAATCCAAGATCAGACTCAAGAGATTGCAGATGATTAATTCTTGGATTGACATCAATTCCAGAAATATAAGCGCCTATCAGGCTACTATCGCGAACGGAATCAATCAGCTCTTCATATTTAGCTACAGGTATGAATTTTCGAATTGCTTTATGCGTATCAATAATATTCATTTAATTTCCACGGTAGGCTACTAGAGATACATAACGCACTAATGTACTCCTTCAGAGGTTTAAAATGCAATATAGATCCTCTTTAAGAGGTAAAAACAGTTGGTTAAAATAAGCGTCGAAGGCGTAAAACCAACTATTTTTATCCTTTTAATAACTTGTTATGTGCTTAACTAATAAGTATGAATTGAAAAAATTACAGGAACAGAATAGGCATCCCAGCAACTTTTAGCTTCTAAACGAACATTTTGTCCAGCTTTTTTAGCTGATAACAAAGTGTTATACATCATTTCACCCTGAGGATAATTTTCTCCTAACGGAATAACTGCACCGTTATTTTCACACCCTAGAGCAGCATAATCCATTTCTACTCCGATCACATAAACTCTAGCTGTATATGGGTCTGCGGTAATCTGTATTCTTTTGTCTGAAAGCGAAATGGGTCCTGAGCTAATAACTGTGGCTACGCTACTGATAGAAATACTCAATAATGCAAATAATGTCGTTATTTTTTTCATACGATGAATCCTTACTCTATTGTTAATAATAATTAATATACTTAACACACAACGCTATGTTAACACCTTGTTATAATTTATGTAGGGTTGTATCCACTGGAAATTAAGATAGATTGAGGATCCTTTAGATACAACAACTCTGCTAATGCTTTCTTTTTATCATCAGCTTTTTCATAAAATGCTTGAGCAATTCTTTTACCCAACCAGTAACCCAAATCTTTTGGTCTTCCTTCTCCTCCTGGGCCATACATCCAAGGCGTAAACTCTTTTCCATTCATAACCGCTTTAAACTCTGGCCAAATCACACTTTCATTTTTAACACCAAAGTTATGACGTTCAATTTCAGATTGGTTGATGTTACCTAATACAAGGTTTGCTATAAAATCAGCAAAACCTTCGGATAACGCTTGACGTAATAAATTGTATTTCTTAGATTTATTTTCAGGTTGACGAGCTTGATACACATGAACAATTTCGTGAGCTACAAACGAAAGTATCAATTTTTTTGCTTCTTCTTCAGTTTCGGAAAAACGACAAAGTACCTCTAAACCAAGAGAAAGCCCTTCTTTACTCGCAGTGCCACCAGAGTTATTAGCTCCAAATAATATATAAGTTGGGGCTGATTTTTCTTGTGCTAATAAGGTTTTTACATCATTTAATACTTGTTTAGCATCACTGGCTATTTTTCTAGCAGCAGGTAAACATACATTTATTCCTTTCTTATATGCATCCGAGTTCTCTGATATTGCTCGTATTAGGTTTTTTTCATTCTTGATTCTATTTGGAGTAAATATTTCTATCCCTTTAGAACCTATATTCAAATACTTATGTTTAATATGTTTTTCATCAAACCCTGGTGTAAGAGTAAATAACTTAGCAAATCGTTCTGCATCATCCAAAATAAAGTCATTAGCCACAGCAGGGCTAAATTTCATTATCGATATACAAGAGAATGTGGCAAAAAATAGACTAAATGTTTTGTTTTTCATTGATTATTAACGGCCTTTATATACACCAAAAGTTGATGGTGCTGTAAATTATAATGCCCTGTTAAGGGGGAAATTGAAGTTGTCTAAAATGTGTAGTAAACAAAATTAGTCAATTGTTATTTGAATAGCTTGTTAGCAAACGTACAGCTTATAACAATTAAAAATCCGATTATTACCGGGAAGCTTATATTTAAAGCTAACAATAAACTGCGTTGCAAAGTAAATACCTTAAATAGCTAAAGCCTTAGTAACGGGCTAAGTAACGGGCTAAGTAACGGGCTAAGTAACGGGCTAAGTAACGGGCTAAGTAACGGGCTAAGTAATAGTTGGGCACAATAAACGACGAAAGAGCAAGTAACAAACTGTTATTTACCCGGTTTTAGAGACTTGCTAGGAGTTTTATGTACATCCACACCTTTTAACATATCATGAATTCTTAACGACTTATCTGTAGCAAACCCAAACTCTTTGATATCTTCTTTAGGATTGCAGTACGTACCAAAAAGAATATCAAAAATAGGTAATCCATAATTTTGTGCATGATGATTGCGCTTATGATGAAGCCTATGCATTTCTGGCCGTTGGATAAAATACCCTAGCCAATAAGGTGACTTAGTATCTGAATGAATATAGAAATTAAATAGACCAGTGAAAAATATTGCCCATGCGGCATCTTCTGGGGTGGCACCTAAAATAAAGTACGCACTTAAACAACTAAGTAAACTAGCAAACGCACTATCTAAGGGATGAGCGTAAAAAGCAGTTATAGATTCTAATCTTTGAGAACTATGGTGAAGTTGATGAACAAAGCGCCATAAGAAATCATTTATGTGAATTAATCGATGCCACCAGTAAAAGAAAAAGCTAGTAATAAAAAATGCGCTTAAACCTACAACAACGCTTGGTAGCGTTCCACTTAGGCTTGTAATAGAGTTTTGATTAAACCAATCTTTAAAAATATAGCCGATACCTAATGAAACAATCATTTGCAGCATACCAATAGCACTAGCGATTATTAACCACCTTCGATCACAATCATTTTTAGATACAGGTGCTATTACTTCAAAAGTAAAGATACTGGTAAATAATACTAATAAAATTGGATATGAAATTAATTCCATACTAAGTAATCACCTAACGGTCTGTTAATAGGTAGAATAAAGTTGGCTAAAATAAGCGACGTAAGAACAAATAACCAACTGATGCTTGTGTTGCTTGAATGACGTGTTAAGCATTCTGATTAACCGGCTCAGTTTTAACAAAAGGCGTTGATGGCGTTAATCTAAAAAATATTACACGAACACCATTATCAGAGGATTTAACTGTCATGTTAATTAAGGCATCGCCGTTTTCAAAGCTACCTTTAAAAGAGAATTCCCCAGTAGTGCCAGACGTATGAGCGTTGTAATGACCTATTTCAAAGTCTGAAATACTTTGAATTTTCCCCATAGTTTTGAATTGATTAAGTATAATTTTACTTTCTTGAGTGCTTATTTGTTCAATAAATTCGTTGCTTAAACGAGCATAAACATCTTGAGTTTCCCAGCGCTGACTAAAGTCTGCTATAAACTGTTGAACAAATGGCTCTTGCTCTTCTTTAAAGCTAGATGATCCAGCAGCTAAAAAAATGATCAATATTATAATCAGCAAAAATATACTACCAAGCCACATCATTAACTTTTTAACAAACGCCATACTACGATATCTCCTTGAATGCCTAACGCCAGAATAAGCGGCGAATTAATAGTTGATAGTGTATCGAAGCGAAACTAGTCAACTATTACATGTTCGTTTGAACGACTTGTTAGCTTGAAAATTGCTTATTTAACACTTCAACAATTTCATGTACTGACGATTCACCATAACCTACATTATGAAATACTAATTTCCCATCCTTCCCTATGATAAATAAATTAGGAATTGCTTCAACTCCGTATGATTCTCCAATTTTTCCTCGACGATCATGAGTTAACGTTAAATTTAAAGATGATAGCTTTCTTTTAATACGACGGTATTGATCTTTACTTTCTTTGAAGTTTATTGCGACAACTTTAATTTTATCTGTGCCACCTTTATTTTGAATATTCTCAAGAACGGGTAGTTCTTTTAGACAAGGCGAACACCAAGATGCCCAAAAGGAGATTATTACAACCTTCCCTTTATAAGCATCTAAAGTAACTTCTTTCCCAGTATTATCTTTTCCTAAATAGTTAGGAGGGGTATCACCTATTTTAACGGTTATTTCTTCTGCATAAAGACTTGCAGAAACCAATGTCAATATAAGTATGATTATCCGACTAAACATTAATAAAATTCCCTTTAAGCTAACGCCACAGTATGTGTCTAAATAATGCTTGCTAAAATATTTAATGAAGTGGTACCGAGCAAGCGTTACGGGTCCTTGTTAATTTACTTGGTTTACTTAACCGTGAATATAAGTACACGTATTGTTTGCACAAGTTTCATTTCTGGGTACTGGTCAGTACCACCTTGCATAGACATTATTGAACCAAATTTCTCAGTAAACAACAAGACTACTATCTTTTGATAGCACACGCTCTAATTAATATAAACACCGTATGCATATACTAGAACCTCGATAGGATTCAGATTTCGAATCACACTTGGATTTGTTCTTTTGATAAATTAACAACCTCATTAGCATCAAAAGAAATTTCACTGATCCTTTTTACAATGCGGTTATGTTGATATTTTTTGTATTTGAATACTTAACATAACCTCTCAATAAAATAGTAATAACTAAATAATTGAACGTAGTGAACAAAAGGCCAGCTATATTTTATCTTGCTTAATTTTTTGCTATATATACCTTATATAGAACCTGCACTAAACTTTAAAAAGCTAGCTTTGAGCGGTACTTTAATCTCACCTGCAAGCTCCATCTCAAGATTCTGTTCTAAGTTAATTTCAAAACGTTTTGAATTTACCACTGGAAATGTATCTCCACCTTCAGGATGAACTTTTCTATAGTATGCGGTAACTCTAACAAAAGCAGACTTTCTTAATTTTGTATTGTTTTTTATCGTTAACCTATACTCGCAAGCGTTTGTTTTACATTCATGCCATTGCTCGATAATTTTAATATCATCGTTTTGACTCTCTAAATAACTACTAATGAGTAAAGTTAGAGATATCGAGATCCCTGCGACGCCTATAACTCGAGTTATGAATCTTCTTCGTTTAACTTTCTTACTATGCTCTTCACGTGTCACCATGCTTTAATGTCCATATAACGCCATACTAGAGGCGTAAAATTGCTAGAAAAAATAAGCGATAAAGGATGATATATCAAATGAATATTTGCCCTTTCGACTGACTTATTACTTCGTTTTAATCACATCTAATTTTCTTTTCACCAATATGATAAATATTATTCACTAAGACATAAGCACCTGAAATAATCGCTGAAGTTGGAACCGATATAATAGCGAACATCTCATCACTCCATTCATAAAAACTAGTATCACCATCAGTTAAATTAACTAATTTTAATACTTTCATGTCTGTTGATAACGCACATTTATATTTATCTGAATGAACTTTTTCAGGTACTACAACACAACTAGTTATGTTGAACGCAACGAGTAAAACAAATATTTTTTTTAACATCAAACTTCCTTTTCAATAAATATCGATCGAGGTAACCCCAAATAAACTCCCCTCATTAAGAGGTAAATAATAGTTGGCTAAAATGTGTAGCGAAGTGAATTCAGCCAACGATAACTTGTCGTACTGGAGCAGCTTGTTAGCTACGCTTACTTGATTTTAGTGTAATACTCTCTGATATGACCATTACCACTCCTACCGGCAACCCCCATATATTCCCAAAAGGTATCATCGTTTTCAAAGTGAAATTGAGATATTTTTACTTCGCCATTCCTTTCATATTTCAAAACGATATTTTTATCTGTACAGCCTAAAACATTAATTTTTATATGCTCTTCTTTAGATGGGCGCTTTATTTTATTGCCTCCCATATTGAACTCCAGTTCAGGCGTCACAATAATCATCGATGTGTTGGCGTTAAACGTAATAATTTCTTTTCCTTGGGTTTGAACCATAAAAGACCAAGCGTTGTCATCTATATTCGCCCACCTTTTATTGAAAGACTCAAATTTTTCTATAGAGGATGACCAAGCCCCTTCTAATGACGGACAAGCAAATGCAACATTTGGAATCATAAAAGATAAACATATTAATATTTTTTTCATATCTAAAATTTAACACCTTAACAAAAAGTAATACAGAGTAACTAACGCCCCTTTAAGAGGCAAACAATATAAGAGCAATTAACCGACAGTCCCTTTTTTATTCACTTGTTATGCGTGTATTTCACTTGCTAATTTAATTAATAAATCATTTAATTTAAACAAAGCGACTTCAGTTTCATTTACAAGTGCATCCCGATCAATAATTTCATTGATTTTTATTATTTTAGCCTTGTTACCCACCTTGATTTTAAAATCTGAACTTCCCATGCCATCCCAACATCCTTCATAACTCGACGGTAATTCTTCAATAAATGTTAATTTATTTATCTGGTCAATTAAATCATCATTAATTTCTATTACACCCGTTGTCTCTCCGTCGGGAAAATAGCATATTAAATACTTCAACTCTTGGTTAGGATAAATACTAAAATGTCCTGAAAGCAACCGTTCAGTAAACCCTTCATGGAAGTAAAAATCTATTTGATAGGCCATAATTTAAATTTCCCCTCTTGAGAGGCTTGTTAAGTATTTAGCCCTCAAGGCTTGGAGGTAACACATCAAATTTTGGTATATTGTCAGGAAATAAAGCCCAACTTGGCGCAGAGGCAGCATAGATAGCCATGGAAGGTTTAATATTGTGAATATCTGTGATTGTTGAGACTGCAACCGAATAAAATTTACCAACAGTGACTTCAGCACAAATACTTACGCCACAATCAGAACAAAACAAATGGATTAGGTCATTTCCAGATTCACCTTTTCTAGTATAGGTAACAGGAGTACCTTTTATTATTTTGAAATTATCCTGAGGAATCCAAGTTCCAAACCATTTATCTGACCCTGTATGGGTTTGACATTCTTTGCAGTAGCAAAACACAGAGTTTATTGGCTCATCTTTAAACTGATACCGTAATGAACCACAGCCGCAACTACCGTTTTTAACTTCCATTTAATAAACTCCTAATTTTGATAAATACCTAACGCCCCACTAAAAAGGCTTTTAATTGTTGGTTAAAATGTGAAGCGAAGCGGAACCTAATCAACTGTTAAAAGCCCTGTTTGAGTGGTTTGTTATAACGCGACTAGCCCACATTAAACTTTTAACAACTACTTATATATAAGATGCTGAATCTGGGACCAAGTGACAAGTTTAATTTCTTGTTGTTTAAGCTTTTCTTTTAGTACCAACGCACTAACATAATCCATATCTCTCTGGCGCCACTTAGATCCAAAATCAGCATATTTATCCGTAATAACAGCCATATCAGCGTCATCATAAGCAATATGAAAAGTTATTTGATTCACCTCTGATGGTTTAATGTTATCAATTAACTCATTATAAAAGCTAGACCACTTAGAAGGCTCTGTGCCAGATCTAACAAATAAGTAGCTATCTAATCCAAAGTCTTGATCCTGTAATAATTTCATATAACTTGGCACACCAGATATAAAGTTCAAGGGGATAATAGTAGGTATTTTATATTCACGCCCCAATTTTAAATACAAAGTAAACAACTCTATATTTTGGAAAAGGGCAGCCATATGAGTATCAATATGACTTGGTTTTATTCCTAATTGAATAGCGCGTTCAATCTGCGCTCTAAACTCTAGTTCAACCTCACTAATTTTTGCGTGCTTTGCGAAATCTGCACTGCTGGGGTAAAAAAAGCCATCTTTATCGAGCAAACTTGATATGGCCGTTTTTGGTAAGACTCCCCCCCAGCGGTAGTTAGCCCACTCAGAAGTAAAAGTAATATGAAGGCCTAAGTCAAATTGCTGGTTGTTTTTAGCAAAAGTTGCGAATTCTTCAAACTTAGGGGCAGGCACCATAATACTACCTGAATTAATATAGCCATTTTTAAAAGCATTTATAACCGCTGAGTTAGTTGAATGGTTCAGTCCTATATCATCGGCATGAATAATTAATAATTTATCTTTCTGCTGATAACCTAGTTTTTCAACATTAGATTGCCCTGCAGAGCTCAACGTACTCAATACACAGAAAAATATAACTATTATAAGTTTTACATTCATATAAATACTTCCTTGATTCAAAATGAATGATAGAGACAGTTAATACACTACATTCGATTTATCGTTATAATGCCCCACTATGAGGCAAATGATAGTTGGTTAAAATAAGCGACGAAGGAGCAAAAACCAACTATTTTTGTCCTTTTTAATTTTTTGTTAGACTCGATGTACACTACAGTTAAAACAATCAGGCTTGCATTATGAATATTCGACTTCGTTATCCTGAAATTGACTGTCAATTGTAGACTCTAGTTCCGTTCCTTGTACCACTCCAACTCCTATCATGAACTTTTGAGAGCTATAAGCTCTTATTGAAAGTAATCTATATCGCAACATTTTAGGTATTTCATTTATACCTAATTTAACTATTGAAACCTTCTCGCGGACAAATATGGTCCAGATGCCCTGTAAGGTGAATTTACATTATAATGAGAGAAAGATACAGCTAGCACTCTCTCACCAACTTTTGCATCCGAGAGAGAAACTCGACATGGGTATCCCGGCTCAGTATCTACAGTAATCCAAGCTGCATCTAGTAACTTTAACTCTTCATTATTTTTACCTACTCCGGCTTGATTGAAACATAACAGCTTATTATAGAGTCTTATCAGCAATAGCCACATAGTGTTTATACAATGATGACACCTCTGCGATGGGGGGCGAAACGAGCGATTGATTATGCTGAGTTCAAGGTTAATTAAGTTGATGAAAGGCAATACAAAACCTAGCTTATGATATGGCTATTATAAAAGCCGTAATTAAATGCAAACAGAGGTGGGTTTAAATGCTTGATAAAGGTCTCAGTTGCTATAAACAATGAGACCATTTATCGGTAGTTAAAAATAGACTTTCCATGTAATAATTAACTTGATGATTTGGCCAGTATTTTCTTCAATTGTTTTTTCATCATAACTA
>Ga0209291_1002858_pt1 | contig 13461 bp, 10 predicted proteins | sample GOMGulsemesocosm_FD_184633 | JGI IMG/M metagenome (GOLD analysis project Ga0209291, IMG submission 184633) | Methane-oxidizing microbial communities from mesocosms in the Gulf of Mexico - GOM9B Gulf of Mexico (SPAdes) (version 2) | ecosystem: Environmental > Aquatic > Marine > Cold seeps...
TACTTTTTAAAAGTTCAATACTTCTTGTGTTATGAGTAGCTAAATCAGTTAGTAGTTGATTCAATTCAGATTGGTTTAATTTTAAATCTTTTATCTTAAATTCAATTGATTTATAATAATGCATAATTGCATTTAGCTCCCAGTCTTTTAAAGGTCTACCCTGAGAACATTGAACTGCACATAATTGAATTGCATTTATTAATGTATCTCTTGTTGGTTTAACTAAATCGCCATATTTTTTTGAATAATCCCCATTATACCAATGTGTTTTATTATACATTCCATAAAAGGTTGAGGCAGGCAAAAATGGTAAATCATTTTTAACACCATAGCTCACTCTATCACCAGTAGTCTCTGTTGACAAGTCTGCTACTTCAATAACTTCATTATGGCAATCTGTACAAACAAAAAATTTTGATAATCTAGAATTAGATTTATCTTTTAATTGACCTAAATGAACTATTTCATAGCCCATCCTTACAGAATCTTGATTAGTTCTCATCAGATAATGATCAGGCTTTTCATCTCCTAGTTCAAGCAAAACATCTAATACCGATAATTCTTTTAAATCATTAGTTTTATTTAATGACGAAAATCGATTATTAATAGTAACATCAACAGATAGCAATGTAACCCCAAATGCCATTAATAATACAAACGTAACTAGTATTTTTTTCATGTAAATTCAATTCCAACGATAAATATAAAAACTATAAATGACTTACGTCATATTTTTGTCATTAAATCGTTTTCGAATCTCTATCAGTTTTTTTAATTCCTTCCCCCCTCTATTTCTAATACCTGCAGAATCAGATTCTTCAATAAATCTTTCCAAAATAGGAATAACTTCTTGAGATAATTCTGGATATTTCTGGCAAATTTTTCTTACGACAGTCATTGAAAAAGCTTTAATAGCAACTGGTTCAGATATCGATATTACATAACTTAAAGCTAGGTCAAAAAACTCGCCTTCAACTTCATCTGGAATAGTATTAAACTGAAATATTCTCAATGTATTTCGCTTCACTCCATCAATTGGATTAGTATGCAAATGTTTTACCATTCTTACCAAATAAGACTGAATTAAAATCGGTTTTTTTTCGCCAATCATTCCAACTGGTTGACTAGACGACAAAGCTAATCTTCTATCCTCCCCTAAAAATAAATCCATTAGCATTGAGAACTTATTTTTATCAGAACCGATATCATTAAAAATCTCAATCCAAAGTGCTTTTGAATTCCGTTCCTTTAATTCTCTTCCGTAGTCCATTGACGCCATTTATTATGCATCCAATCTTCTTGCTCTTCTTTATTTAAAAATGTCCAAGCTACAATTCTACTCATTTTGTTACCTTGCCCCATATTTATGGTCTTAATAGTATCCACATTTGCTGATTTTAAAGCTGAATAAATACCTTTCAAATTTTCTTTCTTAGACACTAGTGTAGAAAACCAATAACACTGTTTACCAAATTCTTTACTCTCAGTAATCATAGAATTAATAAATTGTTTTTCACCACCTTCACACCACAACTCTTTATTTGTACCTCCGAAATTTGGCTTCGCTTTTTTTACTTTTTCTTTACTAACATTTCTCATTTTACGCAATGTACCAATATAAGCTTCTTTTGCAGATTTATGAAATGGGGGATTACAAATAGTTAAATCAATTTGTTCTTTAGATTTAATTACTCCTTTAAAAATATCTGTAGCGTTTCTTTGTTGTCTTAATTCAATCCCTTCTTTTAAATAAGAATTAGAATTAACGATTCTATCTGCCGATTTTAATGCAATAGAATCAATTTCTGTCGCAATAAAAGTCCAACCATATTCTTTTCTACCTATAATTGGATAAATAATATTTGCTCCTGTTCCAATATCTAAACATTTCACTTTAGAATTCATTGGAATTTTATATCCGTTTTTCTTTCCTAATAATTCAGCAATGTGATGAATATAATCCGCACGACCAGGAATTGGCGGACATAAATAATTCTCTGGAATATCCCAATTCTCCACATCATAAAAATGTTTTAATAAAGCTGAATTTAATGACTTTACTGCTTCAGGATTAGAAAACTCAATTGATTCATCTCCATATTTATTGGGCCTAACAAACTTTTTTAATTTTGGAAATGACTTAACTAACACTTCAAAATCGTAACGTCCCTTATGTTTGTTTTTAATATGCAACATTTGTTTCTTTACTTCTCGTTTCTTTGTGTCTTTTTGTCTAATTTCCATGGGACAAAGGTAGTTGTTTTTTACTTTAAATAGTTTAAAGAAAAAATCTTTTCTCTAATTTCAATAAAGTATGAAAAATTAATCGTGACATTCGAAAATCATTAAAAATTAAACAAGCCTAAATCGATTTAGATATAAATATTTATATTTGTAAAAAACTATATAAAATGAAAAAACACTATTTATTGTCTCTACTAAGCTTTTTAGTAATAAATTTGAGCTACGCTCAATGTGACACCACCTTAATTTCTCCAACAGGATTCACTTTGGTTTCAACCAACAGTAATGCACCTGGAGCAGAAGGAAGCAATGCATTTGATGGAGATCAATCCACAATTTGGCACACAGAATGGGATGCTGCTCAACCTCCATATCCGCATGAAATCATCATTGATTTGGGAACTTCATATCCTGTGAATGGTTTTGGTTACATCCCAAGAACTACAGGTAATTTAAATGGGAAAATTGCTGAGTTTGAATTTTATTTAAGTACTGATAACGTTACATGGGGAAATGCTGAAGTAAGTTCTGAATTCTCATATTTAACTAATCCTTTGGATGAACAAGCTTTTAATTTTGGAGCAATAAATGCTCAATATGTCAAATTTGTTGCCACATCAAGTGCGGCTAATGAGTTTTTTGCCGTGGTATCAGAATTAAACATTTATCAAGACTTTGGATGTGGAGCAACTGGTCAAATAAATCAAGATATGACATTTGATGTTATCACTGAAAAATATACTACTGACCCAGCAATTACATTAAATGCATCTGCAACATCTGGATTAGCTATCACTTATGATATTATTTCTGGACCGGCTTCTATTGTAGGAAATCAATTAACTTTAGATGGTAATGCAGGTACTGTTGAAGTAAGAGCACTTCAAGCTGGAAATGCTACATATTATGCTAAAGAAATTATTCAAAGCTTTAACGTTATTGATTTATCAATTATTTCACCGCTAGTTACAACAAGATTATCTGAAGCTTATGATATTCAAATGCCTTATTTAATGGCATATCCTATCTATTTAAATGCAACAATTGATTATGACAATCAACTAAGCATTACGACTGCAGAAGTAATTATTGATGGTACAAGTTACACTTGTACTGAAGATAATGGTTTTTATTATTACCTATGGAAACCAGCTACTTTTGGTGCACATTCTATTGATATAAAAGTAACCGCAGATAATGGAGCATCTACCACTATAACTAGAAATGTAAATGTGACTTCAACTATTTCAGATCAAACTGTTACTTCAATGGAGGATGTTGTTATTGAATTTGGAGGAACAAACAGCAGATGGTTTTATGGTAGTTATGAAATGCCTCAACATGTAAATAGTTATGATGAAATCATGGCAAATTTAATTGTTGAATGTCCAAATGGAAATTGTGATGACTGGGATCGTTGGGCTCATATTGACGTGAAAGGACCAGATGGCAATTGGATTCAAATCATTAGATATATGACACCATATAATGTGGGTTGTACACACTTAATTGATTTAACTGATTATGAATCAATCCTACAAGGAGAACTTGAATTTAGAATGTTTATTGACACTTGGGGAACAGGTGGATGGCAAATCACACTTGATTTTGACCACCAAGAAGGAACACCTGAATATGCTTATACAGGTGTTGAAGAAATCTGGGACAATATATATGACTTAGGAAACCCTACAGATTTACAACCCGTGGATACAGTAAAATACACTTATAATACTGGAATTCAAAAATCAAAACTAGTGGTTTCAAATACCGGACATGGCTGGGGAAATAATAATTCTCAGAATGCAGCTGAATTTTATAACGCTACTAATTTTATTGACATTGATAACACTCCTACCTTCACACAGAACTTATGGAATGACTGTAATCCTAACCCTGACAACTGTACTAATCAACAAGGAACTTGGCAGTATTCGAGAGCAGGTTGGTGTCCAGGTTCGATTGCACATCCAAATAAATGGGATATGACATCAAATATTACTTCAAATGAATTACAATTAACCTACCGTTTTGACCCAACTTACACAGATTATTGTCACCCAAACAATCCTGCTTGTAACTCAGGAACAACTTGTCCAGACTGCAATGATGGTTATAAAGCAATCTATATTGTAGACGGTCATTTAATTAACTATGCTAATCAGCCTTTAGTTTATGGAGGATTTTTAAACAATACAGAACATACTGATAACACATTGAATTATGAAATGAATGTATTTCCTAATCCGTCTAGCGGATTTTTCACTATAAACGTAAAAGGTTTAAAAGAAACTTCCAGAGTATTTATTCAGGACATATCTGGTCAAACTTTAAAAACTTACTATTTTACAGATCAAAATCAAGTAAATAATTCAACTTTTGATTTAACAAGTCTACCTTCTGGAATTTACTTTATAAGTTTAGAATCAAGTATGGGAACTGGTGTTCAAAAATTAATTATTGAATAATATTTTTATTATCATTAATTATAAAAAATACCCAACCTAATTAACAGGTTGGGTATTTTTTTTGCTCTATTATTCATTGCCCAAATCTATCCCTTATTTCTACTTATATTCAATTGTACTTAATATCAAACGAATAACAATATTTTTAGTAACTTGCATTAAAATTAAATGAAAAAACAATGAAGAAAACGTTACTATTAGCATTAACATTCCTTGCAGTTATTACTGCAAATTCACAAAGGCTTGATGACAAAAAAGTGTCTTTTAAATCAGAAAGATTGCCCCTAAACCCAATAGCCAATTTAGATGGTTATCTATTTACAGTAGAAACACCTTACGCTGCAAACAATAACGCAATAATTGATAGAGCTAAATTTAAGTATGAAGAAGATTTAGCAAATTACCCAAACACGGTACTTGATGCTGAAGAAAAACATCAAGAAGCTTTAGCTCAATATGACAATGATGTCATTATAGCTCAAGAAAACTTCAAATTAGAATCTGATGCATACGATAAAATGTCTGCTGTTGAAAAAATTGCACTTCAAGAAAAAAAGCCTGTCATTAAACTTCCTAGAAAGCCAATTTACCGTAAACCCAGAGTACCTGTTTATTCAGAACCTTCAACAACAGCAATAACATTTGACCCCAACGTTTTAGCTGGTTCTTACTTAAAATTAGCTGGTTATAAAAAAGCTGACAATGGAAATATTTTAGTTGCACATGTTGTTTTAAATGATTTTGAATTTGAAGCGCCAGAAAGAAAATACACTGAAAAAAATGTTTATAATAAGACCACAAAGAAAACCGTAAAACAAAAAGTATATTATTATACAACATCTTACAATAGAACTGTTTACATGAAAATACAACACGGTAATGAAGTTCTATTTGAAGGAACTTTAGAATCGTCAACTGTTTCAAAAAGTTTAAAAACAGATAAAAGTCCAAACATGAAAACTTTAGAAAAGCGTTCAGTCAAAGAATCAATGACATTAGCTAATGAATACATTAATTCAAACTACGGTTATTCTCAAGTTTCAAGAGCATTATCAGTTAGATGGATAAAAAACAAAAAAGGTGAATATGATGATTTAGAAGCTGCTAAAGATAATGCTTTAACGTCTTATGAAGATTTTAATGGTGGAAAGAATGCAACTGAACTAAAGGAAGCTATTATCACTTGGAAAGAAGCTTTAAAAGAATCTAATGTTGAAGACAAAAAATCAAGAGTTAATAAAAAAGTAACTACTATTTTACTTTTAAATATAATTGAAGCTTCATTAATACTTCAAAACCCAACAGATGCCAAATCACATATGAAAACTTTAAAAACTATTAAACTTTCTTATTCTAATGAACAATTAGTGAAAAGGTTAGATAAAAAAATTAAAGACGTAAGTAAAAGAGTTTCTGCTAAGCTTTAATACCAAAAACAGTATTACTAAAAAGGACCTAAAACATAATGTTTTAGGTCCTTTTTAAATTAAATTATTTGGCTAATTTAAATATATCTTCTAATTCTATTATTTGACGTTTAGCACTACTCTTCAAAGAGTTAATCATAGCCTTTGCCACAACAACATCTTTTATAGGTCTATACTTTCTAATTCCTGGAATCCATAACAATGCGTACATAATTGGCGTTAGAATTTTTTCAGCTAATCTAAACTCTTTCCTATCTCCGGCTAACATAGAAGGACGTATAATACTTACAGAATCAAAATTCAACTCTTGAACAGCCTCATCTAACTCTCCTTTAATTCTTGAATAAAATACTTTAGATTCAGAATTAGCTCCATAAGAAGATAATAACACCAACTGCTTAACTCCATTATCACAAGCTATTTTAGCCGTGTTATACTGATAAGTATAATCAATTTTATATTGTACTAATTGACTACCAGCTTTCTTAATTGTAGTTCCCATAGTAGAGAACAACGCATCACCAACTAATTCCGATTTATAGCTTTCTAAGTCATCAAAATTAATTAATACTTCCTTTAATTTAGAATGATTAACACCTGTAGAACGTCTCGCTAAAACTTTAACTTCTGAATAATTTGAATCTGCTAACAATTGCTTTAACAATTCAGAACCAATTAAACCTGTTGCTCCTATTAAGATTGCTTTTTTCATACTCTAAAGTTTTTCTATAATACTAAATTCCTTTTCAACAAGAGAATAATCTACAGTTTTGGCTTTCACTGTTAGTTTTGTTTTCTTCCCTTGAGTCACCTTAACCTTACAAACTCCATATTCAAAAGACAAAACTTCACCTATAGTCAATTCAACTTCTAGATCACTCAATGGAATACCGTTTACTGATATATATAAAGTATTAACCTCATTTACAATCAAATAATCCCCATCAGATCTGCTAATAGATACACATGAAGAGGGTACATTGTACTTCTTAATCTCTTCTTGATTTTTACAAGAGATCAACAGCATCAAACTAAAAAAAATTACTATCCTATTCATTATTTTAAATTATAAAAAAACCTAACAGGTTTGAAAACCTGTTAGGTTTGGTATATTATTTACTTCTTAGAAATTTATTAAGCCTTAACCAACTCAATAATTGTATCACCTTCTTCTAAGTCTGCCAATAAATTGTTTTCTTTAGTAACCGCTCCAAATGTTAAACCATTTGCTAAAACTTCATTACAGATATACTCTTTATTAGCTTCAATTGCAGATTTAACTACATCATTAGCCTCAACTGTTAATTGAATTTTATCCATTATTTCTAGACCGTTTTCTTTTCTCTGGTTTTGAATACGATTTACTAATTCTCTTGCTATTCCTTCTGATTTTAACTCAGCAGATAATGTAATATCTAATGCAACTGTTAATCCACCTTCAGAAGATACTAACCAACCTGGAATATCATCCGTAGAAATATCAAAATCAGTCAAGTCTAAATTAATTGTTTCTCCATTAATTTCACCAGACCAACCGTTATTTTGTTCAGCGCTTGAGATATCAGCAGCAGTCCATTTACCAACTAATCCTGCAATAGCTTTCATATGTTTACCATATTTAGGGCCTATTGTTTTAAAGTTTGGTTTAATTTTCTTCACTAATACTCCTTCTGTATCTTCTAGTAATTCAATTTGCTTAATGTTTACCTCTGATAAAATAATATCTTGAACGTCTTTTAATCTACGTGCAAAGTCTTTATTTAATACAGGTACCATAATTTTTTGTAACGGTTGACGTACTTTTATTTGTTCTTTTTTACGTAAACCTAAAACCATAGAGGATACCTTTTGAGCGATATCCATCTTTTCTTCTAAATCAATATCAATTAAAGATTCATTTACAGCTGGATAATCAGCAATATGAACTGATTCAGCTTTATTTTTTTGGGTTGTACTATTTAAATCTAAGAATAACTGATCAGTAAAGAACGGTGCAATTGGAGAACTTAAAATAGATACAGTTTCCAAACAGGTATACAAAGTTTGGTAAGCCGAAATTTTATCTTCTGTATACTCACCTTTCCAAAAACGCCTTCTACATAAACGAACATACCAGTTAGACATTTCATCCGTTACAAATGACTGAATTAAACGTCCTGCTTTAGTTGGTTCATATGTTTCAAAAGCTTCATCCACATTCTTAACTAATGAATTTAATTTTGATAAAATCCAACGGTCAATCTCTGGTCTATTTTCTACCTCTGCTTCAGCATATGTGAAGCCATCAATGTTTGCATAAAGTGTGAAGAATGAATATGTATTATATAACGTACCAAAGAATTTTCTTTGAACTTCTGTTACACCTTCTAAATCAAACTTTAAATTATCCCATGGCTGTGCATTAGTAATCATATACCAACGTGTCGCATCAGGACCATACTTATCTAATGTAGTAAATGGATCAATAGCGTTTCCTAAACGTTTTGACATCTTCACTCCATTTTTATCTAACACTAAACCATTAGATATAACATTCTTGTATGATACCTTGTCAAATACTAAACCTGCAATAGCATGTTGTGTATAAAACCAACCTCTAGTCTGATCAACACCCTCTGCAATAAAGTCAGATGGAAACAAACTTCCGTTGTCAATTAACTCTTTATTTTCGAATGGATAATGGTGCTGCGCAAAAGGCACTGAACCAGAATCAAACCATACGTCAATTAAATCAGCTTCACGCGTTAACGCTTTTCCTGAATCAGACACTAAGATAATTTCATCAACATAATTTTTATGTAAATCAACTAAGTCGTAATTGTCTTTACTCATATCACCAACAACAAACTCAGCTAATGGGTTTTTATCCATTACACCTGCAGCAACGGCTTTGTCAGCTTCTGCTTTTAATTGTTCGATAGATGAAATGCAAATTTGTTCTGTTTTATCTTCACTTGTCCAAATTGGTATTGGAATCCCCCAATAACGTGAACGTGATAAATTCCAATCGTTTGCGTTTTCTAACCATTTTCCAAAACGACCTTCACCAGTTGATTTTGGTTGCCAGTTAATTTCTTTATTAAGGTTTACTAATTTCTCTCTATTCTCCTCCACTTTTACAAACCAAGAATCTAATGGGTAGTATAAAATTGGTTTGTCTGTACGCCAACAATGTGGGTACGAGTGAGTATACTTCTCTATTTTAAATGCTTTATTTTCAATTTTTAATTTAAGTGTAATTCTTTCGTCAACGCTTAAATATTTTTTTAAATCTGCAATAATTGGCTTTAAATTCTCTTTTTGAATCGCTAATTCTGCAGCTTCTTCACCTTCTTCTAAATATTCAGACTTTACATATTCATTTGCAAAACCAAACATTTCATCAGACACTTCAGCTCTGAAACGACCTTGTAAGTTAACTAAAGGCACTTGCTTACCTGTTTCATCTTCTACTAATAGAGCTGGAACTCCAGCAGCCTTTGCTACCATGGCATCATCTGCACCAAATGTAGGTGCAATATGTACCACACCAGTACCGTCTTCAGTAGTTACAAAATCACCAACGATTACAACAAATGCATTTTCTGGATTTTCACAAGGCTGTGCATACGGCATTAATTGCTCATATTTGATTCCTGCTAAGTCTGCACCTTTACATTCACCACCAACAAAAAATGGAATTGACTTCCCTTCTCCATCAAATGATGTCACTTCTTCTAAAGATTCAACTGCTTTATATCCTTTACCGAATTGTTTTCCTACTAAGTTTTTAGCTAAAACAACTTGAATAATTTCTTTTGTATATTGATTAAATGAATGAACAAATACGTAATCAATTTTTGGGCCAACAGCTAAAGCTGTATTAGATGGTAATGTCCAAGGTGTAGTCGTCCAAGCTAAAAAGTGAGCTTTTTCAATAGCTACATTTTCAAAAGGTAATGTTTGGTTATTCTTAATTTTAAACTGAGCTACACATGTTGTATCTTTTACATCTTGGTAACATCCTGGCTGATTAATTTCATGCGTACTTAAACCTGTACCTGCTTTTGGTGAATACGGTTGAATAGTATACCCTTTGTACAACAAATCTTTATTCCACATTTGTCCTAAAATCCACCAAACAGATTCCATATACTTACTTTCATAAGTCACATACGGATTTTCCATATCTACCCAGTACCCTATTCTTTCAGTCATGTCATTCCAGATATCTGTGAATTCCATTACTGTTTTTTTACAAGCGTTATTGTACTCTTCAACTGAAATTTTAGTTCCAATATCCTCTTTAGAGATTCCTAATTCCTTTTCAACTTTCAATTCAACTGGTAAACCGTGTGTATCCCAGCCCGCTTTACGTTTCACTTGAAAACCTTTCAGTGTTTTATAACGACAAAAAATATCTTTAACCGAACGCGCCATTACGTGGTGAATACCAGGTAATCCGTTTGCTGAAGGTGGTCCCTCAGTAAAAATAAAAGGTGTGTTACCTTCACGTGTGTCAACTGATTTTTGGAAAATATTTTCTTTTTTCCAACGGTCTAAAATTGTTTCTGCCACATTTGGAAGATTTAAACCGCTATACGTAGGATATTTATTGCTCATTTTAATTGTAAATTGAACAGACAAAGATAATAAATTAAGTCATAAACTGAGTTAGAGCTACGGAAAAAAGAAAGATTATCATTGAATATTAAAAATAGTCAATCATTCAATTAACCACCCATTTCTAACAAAAAAATGACACTAACATAACTACAATTCAATTTTTTCATCTAATTCAGGAATATGTACATCCCAATTTAACTCACTTTCAATTAATACTCTGAACGCATTAGTTTGATGTGGCTCTCCGTGGTTTAAAAACACTTTTTTTGGTGGTATTTTTATATTTTTCATCCAATCTAACATTTCGTTTCTATCCCCGTGAGCAGACATGGAAGAGATTGACTTAATTTCAGACTGAACTTCATAGTATTCACCAAAAAACTTAATCTGTTTAGTACCTTGTACTAAATCTCTCCCTCTAGTACCCACTGCCTGAAAACCAACAAACAAAATGGTATTATTTTGACTTTTACCATGGTTTGCTATATAATGTAACATTCTCCCTCCTTCCAACATTCCACTACCAGCCAATATTATTTTTGGTTTTTTATCAGCAACAACCAATTTAGACTCGTCATAATTACTAATGAATTTAACATTTGAATACATATTATCAGTCACAAATTTTGACAAATCTTGATACTTTGGATATTTCTCAAAAACTAAAGTAGATTTAACTCCCATAGGAGAATCTAAATACACCGGAATATTAGGAATACTCTCCTCTTCTTTTAACAAATGAATTAAATATATTAACTCCTGTGTTCTTTCCACCGCAAAAGAAGGTACCATCAGAATTCCACCACGACTATACGTCTCTTTAATCACTTCTAACAAAGCATCTTTCGGGTCGTTATTTTTATGAACTCTATCACCATAAGTAGATTCTATAATTAAGTAATCAACATGCTCTACTTTTTTAGGTGGATATAGAAGCATGGGGTTTTTCCTCCCTATATCACCTGTAAATAAAAAGGTTTGCCCATTAACTTTTAACTCTACCATAGCCGAACCTAAAATATGACCAGCATTTAATAACTGAAACTTAAATTCCGAATTTATTATTACCCATTCATTATAATTATGAGGCACTAAAAATTCAATCGCCTTTTCCGCATCCTCAATTGTATATAAAGGTAGGCAATACTCCCTTTTCCCATAACAATATCTGTTTGCCCTTTCCGCATCCTCTTCCTGAATTTTAGCACTATCTTTTAGAATAATCTCTGTCAACTCTAAAGTTGGTTCAGTACAGTGAATCTCTCCCTTAAACCCATTTTTCACTAATGCAGGAATGTAACCACAATGATCTAAATGAGCATGAGTTAATATAATCGCATCAATTGTTTTGGGATTTATGTTCAATTCTTTCCAATTCAACTCTCTTAATTGCTTGAGTCCTTGAAACAAACCACAATCAATCAAAATTCGTTTTCCATTATATTCAACCAAAGTTTTAGAACCAGTAACCGTACCAGCTCCACCCAAGAATTGAATATTCACTTTTGATTCTTTATTCATTTGAATTGTATTTGCACTAAATATAACGAATATTTTGCAACAAAAATATGATATTATTCACCTACTCACTAAAAACTACTTTTAACTAGTAGTAGACATATATATCTTTTTCACTCTAATTTTCAACAACTTATAAATTATTTTTTGAGTTTAAAGTTCAACAGAATTCCAATAATTGAACAAAAAAAAAGCTCAACCAAATTAATGATTGAGATCTATATTTTTAAAGATAATGTATATTACATATCAATGTTTACATATTTTGCATTCTGTTCAATAAATTCTCTACGTGGTGGAACTTCATCCCTCATTAACATTGAGAATGTTCTATCCGCTTCCATTGCATTTTAATCCAAATATAATGACACTATTATTTATAAATATTACATAATAATTGAATCTCAAAAAAGCCATTAATTAAAGTGGCTTCTTAACATATTTAGTTATTTACAATTCTCACTATAGTATTTAAACATTTCAATACTTTTTGAAATTGAAACTCTTGACATTCTTTTAGTACTCTTATATCCAAATTTTTCATTTAATTCTTTACACTTTAACTGTTTCATGATACTACGAGATGTATTTGAAGCACCCTTTAATTTTTTCTTACTTCCTAGCCTATAATATAGAGGCACTGCTTTGTTGGATACTCGTCGAAACAGTGTAATCTTTTCAGACTTGTATAGTTGAATCAGTAACATATCTCTTACCGGGACACACAAGAATTCCGACTTACTTTCAACCCCAAAAAACTTCATTTCTTTAATATTATTAATATCTATTCTTTTTTTAACACCACTTTTAAATTCAATAAAAATTTCTGAATAGCCATTTCCTACCCCTGTAACAATAGTTTCTATTGAATAAGAAACAATCGCATCACTACTATAAAAAGTGTCATCAGATAACTCTAACGATATCAAACTATGATTTTCTTCATCTGTAATTTGAGCATGTCCTATCGTTAAATTCAACAACCCAAGTAATAATATTATTAAAATTCTTTTCATAAATGTTTATTTTGACGACAAGATACAAAATTAAACAATAATTTGTCACAGATTAAAACAAAAAAATCTCAACCAAATTAATGATTGAGATCTATATTTTTAAAGATAATGTATATTACATATCAATGTTTGCATATTTTGCATTCTGTTCAATAAATTCTCTACGTGGTGGAACTTCATCCC
>Ga0209291_1002859_pt1 | contig 13457 bp, 11 predicted proteins | sample GOMGulsemesocosm_FD_184633 | JGI IMG/M metagenome (GOLD analysis project Ga0209291, IMG submission 184633) | Methane-oxidizing microbial communities from mesocosms in the Gulf of Mexico - GOM9B Gulf of Mexico (SPAdes) (version 2) | ecosystem: Environmental > Aquatic > Marine > Cold seeps...
CTCCATGAGAATTTTGTAATTTGAATGCGCTATCACCACTCCAGTGATGCTCTACCACTCACTATATGCTAAGTTACACATTGCTGGAAATGATATATTTACAATATAGTGTTGCAATAAACGCAACATTCGCATTTATATACAAGATCGCCGTTCGAACGCGGTGTTAAAACAAAGAAAATACCAAACCAGTAAAATTTAAACCCGACTATAAATATAAATACAGAGTTTTAGACTAAATCATTCCATTATAATTAATTACAATGTCTTACACTTAAACTCATTATTATCATTAATGATTACACACAGAAAATAACAATTAAGCCCACTAAGAATAAGGTGAAATATGGATATTCGTTCACTACAACTTTTTTTACATTTAGCGGCCACTTTACACTTCGGGAAAACGGCAGAAGCGATGCATGTCAGTACATCAACACTGACCCGCACCATGCAGCGTTTAGAAGAAGCGGTTGGCAGCCAAATATTCGCCCGAGATAATCGCTCAGTTGCATTAACCGAAAGTGGGAAACGACTACAAAGCTTCGCCCAACAAACTCTCGAAAACTGGACTCAACTGAAAGCAGACCTGAATAATCACAGCGGCGAACTTGATGGTGAGCTTACAATTTTCTGCTCAGTGACCGCAGCCTATAGTCATTTACCACCAATTCTCGATAAATTCCGCTTATTGCACCCCAATGTTGAACTAAAACTGATTACCGGAGATGCTGCGATGGGCATGCAACTGGTTGATGAAGAAAAAATTGATATTGCCATTGCAGCACATCCAGACCAAATATCGAATCGATTAAAATTTGTCGAGATTGCAAAAGTACCCCTTTCAATCATTACCCCGGTGATTTCCTGCCAAGTTCAACAGCAAATTATGCAAGATAATATTAATTGGAATGCCGTGCCTTTTATCTTACCTGAGCACGGCCCTGCACGTAAACGAATTGATAAATGGTTTAAACAAATGAAAATTAAGCCGAGTATTTATGCCACGGTTGCGGGTCATGAAGCCATTGTTAGTATGGTCGCATTAGGACTTGGGGTCGGTATTGCCCCCGCAGTTGTGGTTGATAACAGTCCCGTCAGAGACCGTGTATTAACCTTTGAAAACAGTAATACAATCGATCCATTCGATCTCGGTTTATGCTGCCAGCGAAAACGCTTTGACGAACCTTCGATTGAAGCCTTTTTTAGTATGATTAATCATTGATTTGTCATAAATTATTATTAAGAATAACAATAGCGTTCCGTTATAATAGGAATCTACTCTTCTCTCATCATTGTTACTATGGAGTTTTCATGGGTTTCAAAAAAATAGGCATGGCAATACTAGTCGCTTTAAGTCTAAGCCAAACAGCGGTCGCCAATGAGGTACCAGCACAATTTTCCACGGTCGGCCTCAATGCACCAAAGAGTCAGGATGTTAATGGTTTCCGTTTTTCATTATTCCATGGTCAAACAGAAAAAGTACAAGGCTTTGATATGGCTGTATTAGGTTTATCTGAAGTCGATAAACTCGACGGCATAAGTTTTAATTTATTGCTTGGCGCAAGTAAAGTAAACGAGGAATTTTCAGGAGCATCATTTGGTTTATTTAACTGGCATCTAGGTCAAGATACCGGTTTTAACATGGCACTTGTGAATAATACCAGCCATGTGAAAGGCGTCAATTTAGCCATGGTTAATTTATCAAAAACAGTGGCAGGCGCCAATATAGGCTTAATTAACTATAGCGACCGGTTATCTCTTGTTGATTTTGGTGTGATGAATTATGCGAAAACGACTAAGTTTCAATTTGGTCTGTTCAACGTAACAGAAAACTTACAGGGTTTACAGATTGGTTTATTAAACTATGCTGAAAATGGGGTGGTAAAAATATTACCCCTGATCAATTTTAAGCGATCATTTTAGGTCGATTAATCGATAATTAAAATGCTAGACTACCATCAAACGAAATTAACGAATAGTTAAACTCACTCCGTAATTAGGTGCCGTATGATCAAGCCACAAAAATTAGAAGAAATAGCGAAACAAATACATGACTCACTACCAACGGGTGTCAAATCGTTAGGTACCGAAGTAGAAAAGAAGATCCATCAAGTATTGCAATCACAACTAAACAAGCTTGATCTAGTTAACCGTGAAGAGTTTGAAGTACAAACCAAAGTACTATTGCGTACGCGTGAAAAATTAGCAGCACTAGAAGCTCGTTTAACAGAACTAGAAAAATAGTACTTAGGCCTGATACTGTTAACTATGATCATTGTTAACAGTATCAGGCACGAACTAAAATTCCGTTATAGCTCACTTTTAGTTCTCCATACCTGCCTACTTATCTATTTTCAGCAATAATACATCGACCCAATTTATCTCGTGCTTACGGATCCGTTCATTGGCGATATAATGTAATACCTGTCCACACCGAAGCTGTGTATCCATGGCCGGATTTAATTTAAACCCAGTGCCTTTTTCATCGTCAGCAATTGCCATCAACGTCATACTATATTTCTCTCGCAGAGGCTGAAAGACATCACCGACCGTCATTTCCGGCGCATCCTCTAATGTTAAGCAATATAATGTTGCTTCATCAAGCGTAGAAAACAATTGTTCATGGACAATACTGGCACCGGGCGATTGCATCGTTCGTACTAAAATTTCGGCATGGCGTGAACTTGCACATTCGACATTGGGACAATGTGCACGCAGCAGATCAGCTTTACTTTCCTCATGAAAATAAGCACTGATATGCGCCTGTTTTGAGGCATGTGATGAAGCACTTAATGCCATCGATAGCGTCATTTCATCATTTTCACCATCAACAATAATAGAACTCGCCTGTGCGATCGCAATACGCACTAATTCATCATGATCGGTGAAAGATTCTAGTTTGGCAAACTCCACATCCAGCAGTTGTGGAAACGGATGGTTCATATCACGCTCTACACACAAAATTATCTTGCGTTTATACCGCTTTTTATCGGCAAGAATCAGATCTAAAATCCGTTTAGTGCGATGCGCACGCCAGCCTAAAATTAAAATATGGTCGCTATAAGTACTAAAATCTTTTTTTCCGTTCATACCTTTCCTTGCTAGTGTCACTATTGCTTGCGTGGTTTTACCAATCGCGGCACCAAAAATTAATAACCCAAAAGGGATCTGTACCAAAGCGACAACAAGTTGGCCATGTGCAGTCGTCGGTGATAAATCACCAAAACCAACAGTGCTAATCACCACGACGGTGTAATAGAAAAATGTCAGCGGTTCAATTAACGTGCTTTCATCCGCTAACCATAACAATCCCCATACGACAGCTAAATAACTACAAAAAATAAAAAATAGATTCGCCCAACGCAGTTCAGCAGTGAGCTTGCGTAACGCTAGGCTAATTAATCTAGATATATACATATTGACCTAATGCTTATTAATGGCTAAGTGCTGGCGAATAAGCTCAGCCGTTTTCAACGGTTGCTCTAACGGGAACAAATGCCCACCGTCCATTTCAACCAGTTTAATGTGTGGCTGCTTACGCAATAATCGAGCGACGGTTTCTGTCGATAACGTATCAGAATCACGTCCCCTAATCACCACGGTATCGGTCGTTAAATGTTTAATGCTCGACCAAACCCAAGGTACTGTCTGATAAATAGAGGCTTCCCACTCACGACTATAGCTCAGTTTAAACCCGTCGTCGGTTTCGTACAAACCCTCGGCCATGTAATCAGCTAATACACTGTCAGAAATATCTTTAAAACCACGCACTTTACGGTGAAAATCGAAACCTTCCTGAATATTAACAAACGTATTCGGTCGTCTTAATGTTTTTTCGACCAGTGGTAATCTTTTACGTAAGCAGTAAGGTAAATGACGCATAACCCAAATCATGTGGGGTGCAAGAATAACCGGGTCAAGGAGAATCAGTTGTTTGACTTTTTCAGGTTCGCGTACCGCACAAATGATACTAATCAAACCACCCATCGAATGGCCGACTAAGGTAATAGGCTCAGGTTGCGCAGCAACAAAACGGCAAGCGTCATCGATCATTAATCGCCAATTATCAAAATCATCCGGAATCGGTAATGGCCATAACGGACGCTGGTAAACGGCGCTGACTTTATATTCACCGGTAAGTGGTTGTAACATTTGTTGATACATAGCGGGCGGAAAACCATTGGCATGAAAAAATACCAAATGCTCTCCTTCCCCACCTATATATTTAGAAGGTAATCCTTCAGCGACAAAGCCCTGTGCTGATAATTTTTCTGCGATCCATTGCTTCATAATCTACCTATTGTACATGTGAGACTAATTCTTTGTATTTATTTTATAATCCTTTAAATTTCAAACTAGATGAATAAACACTGTCTAAGTAATTCTTACGTCAGTTAGAATTACGATATCCTTCGATACCGTAATTCTATATTACATTTACTTATTCTGGAACTAACCATTCAAGGCGGAAAAATGCGTTTTTATCTTGCGCTAATTCTTCCGTTAGCCAAGGCAGTAACTCTTCCATTTGAGCAACCAATTTCCACGGTGGATTAATGACAACCATACCTGTACCAGTCATACCACGTTCTTCAGTATCACCTTTTACGCATAATTCGATCACTAAAATCTTTTTAATGCCAGTGCCAACAAAGTCTCGCATAAGCCGATCAATAGTGCGACGTTCAATAACCGGATACCAAAGTGCATAAGTGCCTGTTGCAAAACGGCGGTAAGTCTGTGCGATCTCCTGCACTACCTGGCGGTACTCGGTTTTGATTTCATAAGATGGATCAAGCAGTACTAAACCACGTTTATTGCGTCCAGGTAGCAAGGATTTCAGCCCTTCATAAGCATCTTTCTTGTACACGCGCGCTTGACGATCACCAGCAAACTCTTGCTCTAATAATTTTACATCCGCAGGGTGTAATTCCGTCATTTGCATACGATCTTGTTCACGTAATAATAAACGCGCAACTAATGGTGATCCCGGATAATGCTTCAGGGTAGACGTGTTATTTAACTGCTTAATCATATTTAAATAAGGGATTAATGGCGCAGGTACTTCACCTTGTTGCCAAATTCGAGCGATACCATCAACGTATTCAGCTGTTTTTTCTGAATGTGCACTCGATAAGCTATAACGACCCGCGGCAGAATGGGTATCGTGATAAATAAAAGGCGTATCCTTTTGTTTTAACGCTTCTAAAATCAATACTTCAACCGTGTGTTTAAGTACATCAGCAAAGTTGCCAGCGTGAAAGCTGTGGCGATAGCTCAGCATAATATTTCCAATATAAAAATGATAAATTAATTGCGGTAAAGGGTAGCACTGTTTACTTAAAACTAGGCTATTTATTCTATCTTTCAAGTGCCCTATAGTCTGCTTTATTCATACTTTCGTTAAGTTTTCAGTTGTTATAGTGATTAGCTAAGTTCAGCGGTATACATACTGTTTCATGAATCTGACCAAAGGACACGGCCATGCAGCAAGGAGAGGAATTAGGCGCAAACATGACTCGCGTAATTTTTACAGCGATGCAGATCGAGAAACACCACTGAGAATTGATTCATTCTCAGTGGTGGACGATGAGTCAGTTTGAGCCACCGAGATTATCTAGTGCGCAAGAAAAAACTTATACGCAGGATTGTTAGTTTCTTCTTTATATTGATAACCTAACTTAACTAAATAAGCTGAAAAAGCTTTCATCTCACCATCTGGTAGCTCAAAACCCGTTAATACACGACCATAAGCAGCACCATGGTTACGATAATGAAATAAGGTAATATTCCAATTCATACCTAGCGTTAATAGAAATTTTTGTAATGCTCCCGGATGTTCAGGGAATTCAAAGCTAAACAAACGTTCTTGCAAGTCTTCAGCAGGACGGCCTCCAACCATATAACGTACATGCTGTTTGGCCATTTCATCTTCAGATAAATCAACCACTGGATATTTTGCATCTTCCAGCTGTTTAATGACGGTAGCTAACTCTGCAGTACCTTGAGGTGTACGTAAGCCGACAAAAATATTTGCCGCGGCACGATTAGAATAACGGTAGTTAAATTCAGTCACGGCGCGATTGCCTATTAATTCACAGAACTTCAAGAATGCACCAGGACGTTCAGGGATAGTCACCGCAAGCACCGCTTCCTTCTTCTCTCCATATTCACTACGCTCTGATACATAACGTAATGAGTGGAAGTTAACATTCGCACCACTTAAGATCGACGCCATGTTCTTATCACGTAAACCGTTTAATTCAGTATATTTTTTTAATCCCGCCAGCGCTAATGCGCCCGATGGTTCTGCAATTGCACGGGTATCTTCAAAAATATCTTTTAACGCCGCACAGATCTCATCACTGCTCACCGTGATCACATCATCGATAAATTCATTACAAAGGCGGAATGTTTCAGTACCAATCCGCTTTACCGCCACACCATCGGCGAAAATACCTACACGGTCAAGCGTAACGGGTTCACCCGCATCTAATGCCGCGCGTAAACAGGCTGAGTCTCGCGGCTCAACACCGATCACTTTAATTGATGGTTTTAATTGTTTGATATACACAGCAATACCCGCAGCAAGACCACCGCCGCCAACAGGTACAAAGATATAATCTAAATGGGAATTTTGTTCTAGCAATTCACGCGCAATAGTTCCTTGCCCCGCGATCACATCCGGATCATCAAACGGTGGGATCAAGGTATAACCTTCTTCTGCTGAAAGTTTCTTAGCATGATTTGATGCTTCATCAAAACTATCACCATATAAACAAACGTCGGCACCAAAACCACGCACCGCACTCACTTTAATATCAGGGGTAATAACTGGCATTACAATGATGGCTTTAATACCCAGTTTCTTCGCAGACAGCGCAACACCTTGGGCATGATTGCCTGCAGAAGCAGCAACGACACCGCGTAATTTTTGTTCTTCAGATAATTGCACCAATTTATTAAATGCACCGCGTAATTTAAACGAGTGCACGGGTTGACGATCTTCACGTTTAAGAAGAATACTATTACCCAAACGTTCAGATAATTTTGTTAATGGTTGTAACGGGGTGACCACTGCAGCTTCATAAACCGGTGATAACAGGATCTTACATAAGTATTCACTTGCTGTAAGTTGTGATTGGGGTTGTTGGGGCTCGTTATTTGTCACTCGATCATCCATTGAAATATAACTGACAAGTTAACGCATTGACATGCAATCGTTAACGCTATGATTTAGTTATAACAACAATCGAAACAGATAAAAAGGTTTAACTCAGGATAACTTTTCACCGGAAATAAAAAAGGGAGCATTTCGCTCCCTTTTAACTATTTATATTAATTGATTACGCTGTTTTAGCTACTGCATTTGTTTCTTCAGATGCATGTGCTATTTCAAGGTTTAGTTCACCTTCACTCTTAGCAACAATCGTATTAACCGCTGTATCACCGATTACGTTAGCAGAAGTACAGAACATATCATTGATACGGTCAACCGCAGCAATAATAGCGAGTGCTTCAACAGGTAGACCAAGTTGTGTAAGTAACACACCAATCATCACGATACCGCCACCAGGTACACCACCTGCGCCAACAGATAGTAGTAGGATAGTTAGCCCCATAGTGAACATATCAGTAACTTGCAGTGGTGTGCCGTATGCGTTGGCAGCAAATACTGTCGCAATTGAGATGTAGATAGATACACCAGACATGTTCATCGTAGCGCCCAATGGAACACCAAAACCAGCAACTGTTTTCGATACACCAATCTTATCCGTAAGGGTGCGCATAGTTACTGGGATTGTTGCGTTTGAGCTTGCTGTCGATAGTGAAAATAGGAACTGTTCACGAACTTGGCGACGGAATGTAGCTGGACGGATACCCGTTGTTGCCCATACCGCTAGTGGGTATACAATTAAGATCCATACTAAAAGCAATGCTACAACCAGACCCACGTAACTCGCTACTGAAGCGAGCGTTGCGCCATCAAGCGTCGCACCTAATTGAATCATTAACGCGAATACACCAAACGGGGCAAAGCTCATGATTAGGCTAACAAGTTTCATCATGATGTCATTCGCGATTTGGAATGCATTAACCGCTGGACCACCTTTTTTGTCTAGTGCTTGAATTGCCAGACCAGTGATGATTGCCATGAAGATGATTTGTAACATGTCACCAGAAGCAAATGCTTGTATCGGGTTACTTGGTACGATGTTAACAATCATTTGACCAATATCAGGTGTTTCTGTTGATGTTAGATGTACCGCAGTACCACCTAATTCAGCAAGGTTAGCACCAACACCTGGTTGAACAATCATTGCCACAATAAGTGCAACTGTGATTGCGATTGCTGTATTTGCGAGGTAAAGGAAGAACGTTTTACCACCTAAGCGACCAAAACTTTTAATGTCTTTCAGTTCACATACACCACATACAATAGAGATGAAAACTAATGGCACAACCATTAATTTAATCAGTGATACAAACATAGTACCGACTGCAGTAGCTGCACCGACAAAATATGTATCAAGGAACGATCCTGCACCAAAGCCATACTGAACGATAGTACCCAGTAACAAGCCCACAAACAGGGATATAAATATTTTCGAACTTAGTGATTTATCCATAACAAACTCAGCCTTTCAATTATCATAGTAGTGTGTGTTTTTTTGCTTATTATATTATTTTTATATTTTTACAATTCTTTGCACTTCAAGATTTGATGATTGGAGAGTATTACAACTCTATTGACGAAGGGAAGCAGTTCAATCATCTAGCAACAGGAAAGTCGAGGTGGGTCACATATCCAAGTACTTTTGTACATTTTACGACTACGTAACATCTACACAATCATCAAAAAAATCCACTTTAAATTAAGAAACGTCAATTTTAGCGTCTTAAAACCGACAAAAACCCTCAACTACTCAAAAATAGGCATTGTATCGATAATGGACAAAATAGAAAAAACCAACATGTTTTAACAAAGATAGTGATTTATATCGTAAATTTAACTTAACCACACACTTATGAGCCAACAGTGTTAAAAATGAAAGTATATTAAATAGATTGGTGATGAAAAAAGGCACTCAGAAAGGCTTTGAGCACCCCAAAATATATTAGCTGATTATTCTGCCAAAGATTGTTTTATTGGTTCTTCTGGCGTAACGGTGACATTTTTAGCATTATCCGTAGCCTTGTTAGGTTCAACTATTGCTGAATCACTATTTTTCGTTTCAACAATAGTTAAGTCCGGCGTTAAAGTAATTGTTTCCGGTAACTCAACCTCTTCTTCTGCAACCATTTCTGTCACCACAGGTTTCGGTGCTGCACATAACTGATAATCCGTATTTTCATTATTTCGCCAGAATTGGCGGTTGTGACGGATCATTGCCCGAACTTCTGTAATGTACGCCTCTTTTCTTTCCGAGTAATTAATCAACCCAGCCGCGAGTGCACAGGCATTAATGACATCGCCATTTTTACGTAATTCAGAACGAATCTCACGTAGCAGCAAATAACTTTGGTTTCTATTAATATTGCGGAAATACGAACGAACAGACTCCTCGATCGAGTCAAAGCTTGCCACTTCATGCGCAGCCCCTTGCTCGCGTTGATTTGGTACAATCCCACAGCCTGTGCTAAAGCACCACTGGCCAAAAAAGTTATGTCCAAGTTTAGCAAAGCGTGATGTGCCCCAAGCCGTCTCATTCGCCGACTGACTAAATACCAGTTCTTCAGGGATAACATCCACGTGTAACAATAACGTATTAATCAGAGCATGATCATTATTAGCGGTCACTTTATACATACTCGCCATATCTTGTAATTGTGCTTGATCTTGCGCTGTTAATGCTACTTTAGCCTGCCATTGAGTTAATAGCGCGCGCTCTGCTAATACTTCAGCAGTAACGGTATCAAATGCGGGTTGTAGATAATTAAAGAATGCGGTTTTCTTGGCGGTGGCATCATTAAACGCAGCAAAGTCTGGTACATCTGACCTTTCAACTTCAATAGCATCATCTGACCTTTCGACTTCAATTACATCATCTGATGTAAGGACTGTATAGAGACCGAATAGAGCCAGCCCAGTAAGAAGGAGTAAAATAGTTATTTTATTTTGCATATAAAAAAAGCACCATTAATAAATAATGGTGCTAATTTAACACGTTATTGCAAAAGCTAGATTATAAAATCATGCTCTTTGGTGCAACGAACGGTAAGTTATGTGCTTCAGCAACATCTTGAACAGTTACTTGACCAGCGATAACGTTTAAGCCGTTTAGTAGGTGCTCATCTTGTAGCAATGCTTCTTTCCAACCTAGATTAGCAAGCTTGATGATGTACGGCAGTGTTGCATTGTTTAATGCAAACGTAGATGTTTTCGCAACAGCACCAGGCATGTTAGCAACACAGTAGTGTACAACGTCATCAATGATGTAAGTTGGGTCTTGGTGTGTCGTCGCGTGTGAAGTTTCGAAACAACCACCTTGGTCAATCGCAACGTCAACAACAGCAGCACCAGGCTTCATGCGTGAAATTAGATCTTTAGTTACCAGTTTCGGTGCAGCTGCACCAGGAACCAATACCGCACCAATCACTAGATCAGCGTCTAATACATATTTTTCAATTGCATCGTGTGTAGAATAAACTACTTTCAAACGGCCATCGAATTGATTGTCGAGATTAGCGAGTACAGTAAGGTTACGGTCTAACATAGTTACGCTAGCGCCCATACCCACAGCCATTTTCGCTGCATTCATACCAACAACACCGCCGCCGATAACAACAACGTTTGCAGGAGCAACACCCGGTACGCCACCCATAAGAAGACCACAACCACCTTGTGATTTTTCTAATGCTTGTGCGCCAGCTTGAATCGACATACGACCAGCAACAGCAGACATAGGTGCAAGTAGCGGTAAGCCACCGTTTGCATCAGTTACTGTTTCGTAAGCGATACAAACTGCATTACTCTTAATTAGGTCTTCTGTTTGTGCTAGATCAGGTGCAAGGTGTAAGTAAGTGAATAACACTTGGCCATCACGTAGCATTGCACGTTCAACAGCTTGTGGCTCTTTTACTTTCACAATCATGTCTGCAGTTGCGAAAACTTCAGCTGCAGTTGTTAATATTTTTGCACCAACAGTTTCATAATCGCTGTCGCTAAAACCAATACCAGCACCAGCAAATGTTTCAACATAAACTGTATGGCCATGTGTAATAAGCTCTCGTGCACTTGCAGGAGTCATACCTACGCGATACTCATGGTTTTTAATTTCTTTAGGTACGCCGATAATCATATGCTATTCACTCCGATATATGGTTTATTTAACTGGCTGAGAAAAGCTTCTCGATATATAGGTGCAGTATAGACGCAGAAGTGCAGAATTAATCACTAAAGATCTATCTAATTTTAAGAAAATTTTATATAAGATTTGTTAAATTGATGTTGAACAGAAGATAATTTTTTCTGTGAGCAAGATCGCCCTCAAAAAAAGGGCCCAGCAGTAATCATAGTCGATTATCACTGAGCCCTTGATATAGATCATGGTGAATTACTAGATAATACTAACGAGGTAGGTTAAATCAGATTTCTATCGCGTACAGCACCTTTATCTGCACTTGTCGCGAAGTGACCATAGATACGTAATGCTTGTGTTACTTTTCGTGCTCGTATCTCAACAGGTTTCCACGCTAATTCACCGCGGCTTTCCATTTCAGTGCGACGCGCAGCAAGTACATCATCAGCAACCATAAGATTCATCGAGCGTTCTGGAATATTAATATCAATAATATCGCCATCTTCAACCAGACCGATCAAGCCGCCACTTGCAGCTTCTGGTGAAGCATGACCAATAGACAAGCCCGACGTACCACCCGAAAAACGACCATCAGTAATAAGCGCACACGCTTTACCAAGTCCCATCGATTTCAGATAACTGGTTGGATATAGCATTTCTTGCATACCTGGACCACCTTTCGGTCCTTCATAACGAATAACAACCACGTCACCGGCTTTGATTTCACTGGCTAAAATAGCACTTACCGCAGAATCTTGGCTTTCAAATACCCGTGCAGTACCACGGAACAATAAATTATCATCCGCAACACCCGCAGTTTTAACTACTGCGCCATCAATGGCAATGTTACCCGTTAATATCGCAAGACCACCTTCTTGACTGTAGGCATTTTCGATGGAACGGATACAACCATTAGCACGATCATTATCGAGTGAATCCCAACGGCAATCTTGGCTGAAGGCTTTCGTGGTACGGATACCAGCCGGGCCTGCCGAATACATTTTCTTCACCGCATCAGATTGGGTAGTGATAATATCAAACTCAGCTAACTGCTCAGCCATGGTCATACCCATTACGGTCATATTATCAGTATGCAATAAACCGGCACGATTCAACTCGGCCAAGATAGCCATTACGCCACCGGCACGATGCACATCTTCCATATGATAGAGCGGCGTTGACGGAGCTACTTTACATAACTGCGGTACTTTACGTGATAACGCATCCATATCCGCTAAGCTATAATCGACTTCGCCTTCAATGGCAGCGGCGATTAAATGCAATACTGTATTCGTTGACCCACCCATGGCGATATCTAGCGTCATGGCATTTTCAAAGGCGTCACGATTAGCAATATTACGCGGTAATACTGATTCATCATTTTGCTGATAATAACGTTTACACAGGTCAACAATACGACGGCCTGCATTTAAAAACAATTCTTCACGATCTGCGTGGGTTGCAACTAATGAACCATTACCCGGTTGTGATAGCCCTAATGCTTCAGTTAAGCAGTTCATTGAGTTAGCAGTAAACATACCCGAACATGAACCACATGTTGGACATGCGCTACGCTCTACTTTTTCAACATCTTCATCTGACACATTTTTATCTGCGCCCATCACCATGGCATCCACTAAGTCTAACTTAATGATCTGATCTGATAATTTAGTTTTACCGGCTTCCATCGGACCACCGGAAATGAAGATAACCGGAATATTAAGACGCAATGCAGCCATTAACATACCGGGGGTGATCTTGTCGCAGTTAGAAATACACACAAGTGCATCCGCACAATGAGCATTAACCATATATTCAACAGAATCTGCAATCAGATCACGTGAAGGCAAGCTATACAGCATGCCGTCGTGACCCATAGCAATACCATCATCAATCGCAATGGTATTAAATTCTTTCGCGATACCGCCAGCTTTCAAAATTTCGCCTGCGACTAATTGCCCCATGTCTTTTAAATGGACGTGCCCAGGAACAAACTGGGTAAATGAATTAGCAATAGCAATAATTGGTTTGCCGAAATCTTCTTCTCGGGTACCGGTTGCACGCCACAAGGCGCGAGCACCAGCCATATTACGGCCTTCGGTAGATGTTGCAGAACGCAGTTTAGGCATCGGTTCTCTCCATGAAACAAAA